>CEUS01088954.1_pt1 | contig 21145 bp, 17 predicted proteins | sample 427031 | NCBI WGS metagenome assembly CEUS01 (sample SAMEA2622837, study PRJEB7988) | marine metagenome | biome: marine biome (ENVO:00000447); feature: marine epipelagic mixed layer (ENVO:xxxxxxxxx); material: "saline water (ENVO:00002010), including plankton (ENVO:xxxxxxxx)" | depth 140 m | reverse complement strand
CCGCCCTTTTCCGTGCAGTGCACGAATTTGGGAAACTTGCCCAGGGTAGCCCAAAACCGACAGTTCGAGGCTGAAGGTGCCGATAGAAGTGCAGTGCGTGCACTGGTAGCAGAAGCCGAAGAAAACGGTACACGTGTGTTGCCCGAGTACGGATCTGTATGGATATCAATGAACGGCGAATATCAGGGAAATGCCCGTAAACACACTACCATAGCCGTACCAGGTGCTACTACTGAATCCACCGGATTGCCCGACAATCGAAACTCAGGCGGTGCCTACATCATGTCGGCTGGAACAACCGGAGCTCACATCATGATACCCGGACAATAAATGCGTTGGGAAATTTGAAAACTTATAAGGTGGATAATCCTATCCTGATGTACGATGGATTTTGCGGCCTGTGTTCGAAAATTATTGGATTCATACTAAAACATGATCACGAAGGTGTTTTCCGGTTTGCAGCCATTCAAGATGAGTTTTCCAAAAACCACATTCGTACTCATGGCAAGGATCCCGACAGACTAGATACTTTCTACGTACTCGTAGATATGGGAAGAGATTCTGAGAAGCTGCTCTCTCACGCACGTGCGAGCATATACGTACTGAATAGGCTGGGAAGATTCCGAGTATGGCTATCATGCCTAGGATTGCTCCCCGATTTTATTCTCGAAGCCACCTACAGACTAATCTCTAAAAACCGCTATCGGATATTTGGAAGGAATAACTCTTGTATGCTTTCAAAACCGGAATGGGAAGAACGATTCATCGTGGTGGACTAGTGTTACCAGCAATCAGTTTTATATTTACCCAATGTCTTTAATAAGTTATTTGGATATCTTATTAATTAATTGAATAAACCGATCTAATATAAATTTTAAACTGTAGCTATGAGATCATTACACACCCATAAAGCGAACTGCACCTGTAGGTGTTTATGTCCGTGTACCAAGTGTACCTGGGTGTGTTGATAAGCTGAACTTTAAAATCTAGCTCTAACCGCCCCGGTCAACCGATCTGGGCGGTTTTTTTATTTCCCCAGGTTGGTTCTCCCTAACACTAAAAAACCAAGAGGCCAATTATGTCTGATTTTACCCATCCTGAAGTTCAGAAAATGGGAAACATCTCGGACCTGATGATAAAACATATAACCTTGCTAGCTATTGTATTTACTTCTTCAATATCCTGCAGCAACAGCTTCCCTGAACCAACACCTATCACAGCTGAGGAATTAGCAAGCGAGCATGAAGAATGGCGAAGTAAGCGGGAGAAACGACTCGTAACACCTCCTGGAGGGCCGGTCCTCTGGTATGGTCTATTCGAGATTGGACAAGGTGAGACGGGATTCGGATCTGACCCCTCACTCTCAATAACCCTGCCTACGGAAGATTCTCCACCCTCAGCGGGGACATTGGTACGAACGAAACAGGAAGTAATACTGCATACAAACACAGGTGCGGAAATCTACCTAGAAGATGGAACTCCGATAGAAGATAAGATCGTTCTCAAAAATAACCGTTCCGAAAACACCACATATCTATCATTGGGATCTCTTGGAATGCGAATCCACTCGGAGCCTGGCACAGATCGCCTCTGGCTACGTGTATGGAAAACTAAACTTGATGAGAACCAAGTTTTCAAACTTCCCGAATTCTTTACAGTATCTACAGAATGGCTCGTGCCAGCACGCCTAAAACGTTATTCAAGTCCTAGGCCACTCCCCTTGGCTGATGTCACAGGTGGAATGATAGAAAAAGAGGCGATAGGAGAACTCGTATTTAGTAAAAATAATCTTGAACACCGCTTAATTGTTACAGGTAACAAAAAGAGTAAATCTTATTTCGTCAGCATGTGGGATTCGACCGCTATAACAGACACCTACCAATCTGGACGATATTTGAGTGTTCCCAAGGTAAATAAAGATGGATGGACTACGATCGACTTTAATCGTGCCTACAATCCACCCTGCGTCTTCACTGAATTTTCAGTATGTTCCCTTCCACCTCCAGATAATCGGCTTAAGCTATCCGTAACAGCTGGAGAAAAACGGCCTGACAGACCTTATTACTGATCTGTTTATTTGAAAATAGAAATTGATCATGGCAGTAAATAGGTATCAAATCGGAGTGGATGTCGGCGGAACCTTCACGGACTTAGTCTGCGGAGACAACGAAGGGAGCATCCATTTCGAGAAAACAGTTACGAACAGAAAAGATCAGGCCCAGGGTGTTTTGCGGGGACTATCGAAGCTAGCAAACCGAGCAGGTCATGACCTGGCTAAATTTCTAGATTCTGTTATTTGCGCAGTAATGGTACGGTTACTGGAAGAACAGGGAGTCCATCACCGAATGTAGGTTGGGGGAATAGAGCATCACTCAAAGCGTATCCAGGCAACCCAGAGGATTGATCTCTATACTGTGCGACTGCTTGTTCTCTGCGTGCAGCTACTTCTAAGTGTGCGTCCCTACATGCCCCCACCTTCTTGAAACCATTGATTGCAGAAATCCCACTGGCAATTCCTGCTCCCACAAATGTTACTACACCACCGTTTTTAGACATACCAAGATCTCGTCCTATACCACCTAATTGTTTGTCTCCAAAATCCTCATCTCCCTGAAGCATCATCATGGTACCACTCCACATAGTAAGGGCAGAAAAGGCGGCATCTAGGGTGGGCAAGGTTCTAGACTGTGTACAGGGAACCGGGGTGAAGCGCTCATATCCTACAGGAGGACCGTCTACAAAAGCTAAGGAACAAGCACTGAACATTGGAGCCATTAGGACGAGAACGAGCATCTTGTTCAAATTCATTTAATGTCTCCAAAGTATAGTCTATTTATAAAGATTTTCTATTCTATTATACCTTCAACGTGTAATTCTAGCTTGATCAGCCTTTGATTTCAAGATTGTAACACTTGAATATCTTATACTATATATGGTTTTCTCATTAATAATACCTACTACATATTGTTGCGAAGGATTTGGAAAGTAAGGTATTTATTATATCTTTATATAGTGATCCCTCTAGCTCTGGCGGGCTAACTTGTGGAAATAGCGATACAGCCTAGGAAGCTGGCCACATTCATTTTAGTGGCAGCTATATCTTCACCAGCCTACTTGTCCGGTCAAACTTTCCAGGGTCGTGTACTGGATAGACTTAGTAACGCACCGATTCCGACAACCCTGGTTCGCCTTGTTGACGAGGACGGAAAACTACGAGGGAGCTCTATAACCCTCCCTTCGGGTTTCTATTCCATTGATGCTCCCAAGACGGGCATCTACTACCTAGAGGGCGAAAGGTTAGGCTACGAAAATTTTAAGACATCTTCTTTGGATGTTAAGAATCTGGAAGATGTGTATCCAGTCGACCTGATATTGAGCAGGTCCCCTCTTTTGATTGAGTCCATTGTTGTGTCAGCTGAGCGTACTGACGAAAACATACGAATGGCAACTGGTATAATTCCGGATTCTCTTAGATACGGAGCCGTCCAGTTCGAAGACGTCCAAGATTACAGCTGGGGTAGGGATCTCATATTTTACTCCAGCCCGGGAGGATTGAATGCTTTTAGCAAGTCTAAGAGCCTTTGTTTTTCTCCTGAGTCAGACGACTGCCTGCCGCTATATCCCAAAGAAATCAACCTCAATCATCCAGACTTTCCCACAGAAGGATTGGATGGGCCTTATGAGCATTACTACGAGAGTGGTCAGCTACATAGAAAGGCTACCATAAGGAACGGCAAGGTGGAGGGACGGTGGGAAGAGTATTATGGGAACGGACAACTAGAGACTAGGGGCATCATAAAGGACGGTGAACCTGAAGGGCCGTATGAGGAATACGATGAAGATGGCCAACTCCAGGTCAGGGGCGTCTACAAAGACGGTACAGTGGAAGGGCAATGGGAAGAGTACTATGAGAACGGCGATCTAAAGACCAGGGGTACACTTAAGGATGGGGAGCCTAAGGGACCCTATGAGTATTACTACGAGGGAGGCCAGCTAAAGGCTAAGGGGAGCATAAGTAACGGTAAGGCAGATGGGCAGTGGGAGGAATACTATGCGAACGGCCAGATCCAAACTATGCGAACCTACAATTCGGGTGAGTACAGTGGGCCGTATGAGCATTATAACGAAAGCGGTCAACTCCAGGCTAAGGGAACTTACAAGGACGGCGAAGTGGAAGGGCATTGGGAGGAGTACTATGCGAACGGCCAGCTAAAAACTAAGGGCACCATAAATTATGGCGAGCCCGATGGCCCGTATGAGCATTACAATGAAAATGGCCAGCTTCAGAGGAAGGGTAGCATAAGGGATTCCAACCGAAATGGTGTTTGGGAAGAGTACTATGCAAACGGCCAGATCCAGACCAAGGCCATCTATCAGAATGGTGAACCTGAAGGGCCGTATGAGGAATACGATGAAAGTGGCCAGGTCCGGGCCAAGGGTACCATAACGGATGGCGATCGGAATGGTATTTGGGAAGAGTACTATGCGAACGGCCAGCTAAAAAATAAGGGCACCATGAAAAACGGTGAGGTGGAGGGACGGTGGGAGGAGTATTACGAAAATGGCCGACTAAAAACTATAGGTACTATAAGGAATGGTGAACACGACGGACTGTATAAGCATTACGATGAGAACGGCTTACTCCAGACCAAACAGACCTATAGGTCAGGAGAACCTGAAGGTCCTTATGAGCATTACTACGAGGGAGGTCAGCTAAAAGCCAAGGGAACTATAACAAATGGCGAGCGCGAGGGGATTTGGGAAGAGTACTATGCAAACGGCCAGATCCAGACCAAGGGCATCATGAAAAATGGTGAACCTGAAGGGCCGTATGAGGAATACAACGAAAACGGTCGGCTCCAGACTAAGGGCACCATGAAAAACGGTGAAGTGGAAGGGCGTTGGGAGGAGTACTACGAAAATGGCCAGTTAAGGACTAGGGGCACTATGAAGAATGGTGAACCTGAAGGGCCGTTCGAAGATTATTACGAAAACGGCAAGCTAAAAACTAAGGGTACCATAAAAGACCGTGAGGTCGACGGCGTATGGGAGGAGTATTACGAGAACGGTCAGCTGAAGGCTATTCGCACCTATAGTGCGGGTGAACCCGAAGGACCCTATGAGCATTACGATGAAAAGGGCCAGCTAGAAACTAGAGGCACTATAACAAACGGTATGATTGAGGGAGAATGGGAAGAGTATTATGCGAACGGTCAGCTCCAGACTAGAGGAAATTACAAGGACGGTAGGCCTGATGGTCCCTATGAGGAGTACTATGAGAACGGCCAACTCCAGACTAAGGGGAACTACAAGAACGGAGATAGAGATGGTGTTTGGGAAGATTACTATGAAAACGGCAAACTAAAGACGAAACGCACTTATAAGTTAAGCCGATAGAATATCAGCAAACTCTATCATCTTTTAGTTTTTTCGATGATAGCTGTTCTAAACAATATTGGTTCATCGATCGATTGAACCTTGCGTGTCACGTCCGAAAAATCCTTCTCTAAAACAGTGAGCTCATCCAAATCGATCGAAAGCGATGTCATATAACCTGACTTCTTCACTTTCATCGTAACAGCAACCATGATCTCAGTGTCCAGTCCATCAGCGCTGGCACCAGCCGCCTTAATAATCCCGGGGGCATACTCAAGATTTGTCGCACGAACGACATCGTCATCTTGTGGGATTATAGTAACGGGTTCGAGGTAATCGGTATCGTAACGCAAATTCGCCAGGAATGCGGTTGGGTTTAAATCCTCACCCACGGCCCTTACACGCGCTTCCACTTCAATCGTTGATCCAGATCCTTCTTCATCAGAGCTCACCGCTAAATACGCATTGATGCCCTGTCCCATCATCACGAGCTCATGCCCCTGTTCTAGCATAATCGGATGATCATCATCACAGGCCGTGGCAACGGCACCAATCAATATCACCGTGCACAGCATAGCAAATCGTCGTATGCTCTCTGAATTAGATCTCCAAATCATTATTACATCATCCTTTGCGTTTTCTAGTCGCATTTCTCTATTGGCGGTTTTCCCACCCGGCTTCCACCTGTCGGCAGCCCCACAGTATTTCGCAAAACATCAATGGCATCACCTATTCCGATATTCCCATCTCCTGTAGTGTCACCCATGTCAAGATCGACGCCTGATGCTGCCGACAAGTTCAAGGTCTTTCTCAGGATCTGAGTTACATCGGCAGGAGAAATCTGGCTGTCGAGCGTAACATCACCGATATAGTTCTTTCCAAAACAGATGCCAGATGGTACAACAATGACTTTAGGCATCAGCGATGTGTTCTCCAAGTTCAAGACCTCTAAAGTGGAGATATCAATTGGTAGAATTTCTGGCTGATCTTCCAGAGGGAGACTGCTAATGTGCTCGTTGACCCTCATTTCCAGGTTGACGAGTGAGAATGAGCCCGAACTCCTTCCCTCAGATTCGGTGCCTGTGAGCTGGACATTATATTCACACGAAGAATTCCAGTAATCACATAAATCGGTAGTGAGCGAGCTTGGAGCGGTATGGAAAGTACCTGGGCTAATCGAATTCAAACCGTCTAATAAATCGACAAACCCTTCCCACCACTTCAACTGCACCGTGTAGCTGCCTAGAGGAGAATCAGCTGCAAGGGCAGACCCTATTGAAAGGTCAAGAGAAATCCTGAAAGGCTCTCCGGGCACCGTTTTCGCTAAACTTACAGGTAGAAGGTTGACGATGCTGTCAACTTCCATATTTATGATAATGATGCCTTCCCGGGGACCTATTCCATCTAACGGATAACGGTAAATCTCGCCCTGCCCGGAGCCAGCACCGACCGAGTTCGAAGCTGAAATTAATAGCCAATCATCGGCAATTGTCACCCCTGACATATATCCACCCCTACCACTCCAGTCTATCGATGGAGAATAAGCTAAGAATTGCCCCTCCGAGGGTCCGGAGTTAGGACTGTATTTCCATAATTCACCAGACATTGTCCCCACAAATATCGTACCGTCAGATGCTACCGTAAGAGACATGGGTTGCGGGATTCTATTAGCAACTTCACCAACCGCTTCACCGTCCTCCTTGAGGACACTGATTCCCGAACCGTCAAATGGTCTAGCGATATACACATTGTTGTCAGCCGGATTATGGACCACGTCCCCAAGGCATCTGCCAGATATCCCAGAACCAAAACTTTCGACGGCACCATCGGCTTGGACTTTATATGCGTCCCCAGTACAGGTTGTCGCATAGAGTCCTCCGGTAAGCGATTTCCCCATGAAATACGGAAGGGCAGGAATGTCTGCCAGCTTTTCGGTGACACCAGTCAATAAGTTTGCTGTGTGAACCTCATTAGCATCCGTACCCATGTACATTTCAGAAACTGACTTAGAAGCCAGGCCGTATAGTCCACTCAAATCTACGGGCGTGTCCTCATTGACTTCATGTATACCATCGCCCTGCAATTCAACCGAAACAACACCTTTCACGTAATCAGCAATGATCCCGCGGGCACCTAATGTCGGATCATTGTCGGTAGCTATTTCCCAAGGGCCCAAGAGCCTGTCATCGCTGCTCTCAGCGACAATGTCCACCACCTTCGAATACACAAGAAGCTTGATCGGATACCTGAACGGTGGCAGCCAACCTCCTGAGTCTGTAATAAAAACAGAGCCTGAATGCCAACCCTCAGATAGTCCTATTGGATTAGCCTGAATTGTTAATTCGGGCCCAGTGACATCGGCTTCGATGCCAGAATTCAGAAGCATCTCTGAATTTTGATCCCGAAGCCACGTGTCGTTAGCCTGAGATTGGCCTTGCTTGTTCGATTCATCCGATAAATCGCCCCAGTTAGGAGGGAAAGATACACTAGATTCTGATACACTGATCGAACCGGAACCTGGGCTGACAGAAAGCCAGGGTGTGGAAGTAGAAACGGTAAAAGTTATAGGCTCGCAGTTGTCGCTACAGACAGAGATAACATTGATTTTCTGTTCCTGTGTTGGCCCATGCTCCTTAGACCTGATTGCATTAGCGGCACTCGGACTATATCCCTGAACACTCAGTATCGGAGCGTGCTCTCGTACTTTGACTACGAAACCCTTGCCGGAGTATTGATCAGATCCAGAGGCGACTTCTATGTAATGATCTCCTTCTCCGGCAGGAATAGTTATCCCATGCAACATGGGTTGGTTGCCAAGGCCAAACCATGCACCATGAAATACCAGGTCGCTAATGTCTTCGCCATCAGGCTTAACAATACGAATCACGGGGTTAAAGAGCGGTGCGTCATGGGTTGTGTCACTAAGTACAACAATGTCAAGTTTCTGCTCTGCCCCAGTGTCTTTCAATAAGAATCGGACCCTCTCGACCAACTTCGCCTCACCGCCGTATGCCGGCCGGAGGGGAGTATCAGTGCTTCGGAGCTCTGACTTGATCTCTGTAGTATCAGACACAACAATTTTTGGTGTGACTGAAAAACGCACCCGTGGCGTTATCGGTGAGTTTTCAGCATTGCCTGTGATAGTAATGAAGTCGTTGTAAATGCCCGCAGGACGACCAGAGGGGTCAGCTGAGAATCCGATAAATACAGGTACGGAGTCAGAGACCGTTCCTGAGTCTGCACTCAGTGTAAGCCAGGAAGAGTCGGCACTTGCATGCCAGGTTATCGAACCAGTTTTACCAAGAAGTTGGATCTTCAAGGAATCGTTAACGGGAGATCCTGCAGGTTCAGCGTGAAGGAAAATGCGTCCTGGAGAAGCAGCCAGAGCGAAGGATGCCGTATCAACTGATTTTACTGCCTCATAAGAATCAACCATTCCCCAGCCATAGTTCTGATCATACCCTCCAGAGCCTATATCATCGGCAGTATTCCGCAAAATCTCGCGGACATCAGGAGCGGATAGGTTCGGTGACGCTGCACGTATTAATGTTGCCACACCCGCAGCATGCGGAGATGCCATTGAAGTTCCGCCAGCTCGTACGTAGCTAGAAGGCCCATAGGTGCTGAGTACAGATACCCCGGGGCCCGTAACCTCAATTTCCGGACCGTAGTTCGAAAAACCAGCTAATACGTCAAGGCTATCAGTTGCACTAACAGCTACTCCTTGGCTAAACCCCGCCGGAAAACCCACCGTGCTGGACGAGTTGCCGGCTGCAAGTACTATGACCACACCAGCCGCATAGGATGCGACCATGGCATCTCTTTCAGCCCCATTCGGACAACAGCTTCCAAGACTAAGGTTTATAACATCCATTTCATTGGTAGTTGACCATTGGATCGCATTGACAATGTCAGCTGCACGTGCGTAACACCCTCCTATACCAGCGTTCTCGGGATCGAAAACTCTGATCGCATACAGCTCCGATTCAGGTGCCACGCCCACGACACCAAAATCGTTGTCGAGGGCGGCAACGGATCCGGCTACATGAGTGCCATGCTTGAAGCCGCACGTGGGCGAATTGTCAGACCAGTCGTCTTGTTCGGTTTTGTCTGTGATAGCATTGAAGCCAGCAATTACATTGAGATCGGGATGGTGGTAATCGATACCGGTGTCAATAATGCCGACTTTCGCCCCAGCTCCTTTGGTTACAGTCCAGGCAGAATCTGATCTGGTCCGTCTGATCCCCCATGGAACAGTTTGAACGGTATCCGTCACAGAGCTAATAGAATCCACTACTTCAGGATCAACAGGCTGAATTAGTTCGTATAGCCTGTCAGGCTGTACGTATTCGATATTAGGATGGGCCAGCAAGTCTCCCAATCGGCTGGGATCTATTGTAACCACTGCAGCTGGGATAATCTCAAACTGCTTTATAATCATCACACCCATAGGCCTCAAGCTCTCGGCCATAATCCTAACCTCGGGCTGATCCATGGCCGCCCTTCCATCGTCGAGCATCCCCCTATCAGCATAAGCCGGCTTGAAGCCGATGATTGCTCGATTGCCCACTTCCTGGATCGCAGAACGAAGTGAATCCACCTGAAGTGGAGTCAGGTCTGCCTTTGGATAAGGGCGCTGTTGTGCAAACAATCCCCCAGAGCCCAGAAGCAATAGCATAGCTAGAAGAACGGCTGAATTTACAGTTAACCGCCTTGTAGGCACTTTTAAAATTATGCTAACCTCCTACGATCTAATTAAGAATCTTTACCTTTGCAGCCTTTGTATGAATAATGGCATTTCCTATTACTTCGATATTCCTTCCTGTAGCAGGATCCAGCACCAAGAGCTCATTTACTGTGGGGGAGAATTCAACAACATCCCCTGAAGTTTTCATTGTGACTTTGATTTCTACCAGTTTATGTATGCCCTCGATGGAAAGACCGTTGCCGTTCGCCGCAATCACAACAAAATCCAACTTGCCGGGTGCAGAATGGTTGTAGAGAAAAGTGCCCGATCCGAAGAATGATCCTTCTTCAACGCTAACTAATTCAGCAGCAGCGGCAGACCATTCGACAGAAGCTCTTATTCCTGATAAAAGCAATTGTTTAGTTGAGAAAAGATTGGTTTTCGCATATTCGTCAATCTCCTTAAGATCGAAATAAACTCCTATTTCGACCTCCGTATTAACATCCACGCTGTCCTCCAGCACACCCGCAGGACAGGTGATATCTAAATGAATTAGATTTTCAGCTGCCGCCGGGTCATCTTTACAGCTGAAAACACTCACTTCCTTTAATAGCAATTCAAAGTTTTCATTCTCTACGACGTGAGGATTTCCAGCACCAACATCTCGCCATCTCTTGGTTCTCAATTCGCTTAAATCTGCTTCACTAATGCCCATTTCTTGCCATCCCGCAGGCCCCTCGAAGATTCCGAAAAGAGGCAGGGTTCCTATCTGTCCTTCAGGCTCAATTTTTATTTCTGCTTGTCCTGAGAGAACTGAAGGAAAAAGGTAATTGCCATCTGAGTCAGTAACTGCTGTATAAGGCTCGGAATCACGGGGGTCCTCAGGCCGGCGCTGCGGGCGTAGCAAAACCTTTACCCCTGCCAAAGAAACATTGCCTTGTACTTGCGAAACTCGACCAGATATAGATCCAGGCATCGTATCCTGGGCGACCTCTACCTGCACGGAAGCTTCACTCACAGCTCCAGCGTTATCTGTGGCAGTGACTGTTATGGTATGGGTGCCCTTGTCCAATACAAACGGACTCAGTTCTGCTTCAGGGCCAACGGAGATATTCCCGTTTATACTGCTAGACCAGTAGGGGTCACAACACTCATTGCCATCCTGTGCATCGCTAACGCTAGCACTAAGAGCCACACGATGAACGTCCCATAGCAGAGCATTGTTGGATGGCTTACTAATTACGATGACCGGAGGACTGTTCGGAGGCGTACTTGGTCCAGAAGGAGAGCCTCCTCCTCCTCCTCCTCCTCCTCCAGAGCACGAGGCGAGGGGAAAACCGGTAAAAACAAGTAACGGCAGCAACAGCAAATAAGCTGTTCTAGAAATATTAGACACGGCAGGTTTAGCTAGGAATTTGCATGTTTTCATCATAATATGGTTATTATTAAGAGCATACTGCCCTCGAAATAGGGTAATGCGCAAGAACTTAAAGATGGATTAGCGTCCCTTATATAAGGATCTATCATGGCCAAGACTCATATAAAAAACATACTGTCAGCCTTTTTAATGGTACTGTTTACTGGCCTACCCTTCTCTGCCTTGAATTCTCAGGAAACAGGTAGCCGGCCATCCGCTACGGTACTAACGATTGAGGGAAATTCACCTACAATCGATGGAAGACTGGATGATGCTGTATGGGCAAACGCCGAAATCATAACCAACTTCTTCCAGTCGGAGCCGGTGGAGGGTGATCCCGTTTCCGAGCGCACTGAGGTGCGAATTGTAGCAGATTCCGAAGCTATATATGTGGGAGCCTGGCTATACGACCGGACGCCTGACCAGATTGTTCTGGGCGAACGGGTTCGGGACGCTAATCTGCAAATGGGTGACTACTTCAGCATAATCCTGGACACTTACCAGGATCGACAGAACGGATTCATCTTCTCCACCACTCCCGCATCGATCGAGTACGATGGCCAGGTGGTAAGAGAAGGACAGGGCGGAGGACTAATTCCAAATCGAGTTGGACAAACCAGGCAGCAGGCAGGCGCCATGGGCGGTTTCAACTTGAACTGGGACGCAGACTGGGAAGTAGCTGCTACGCGAGACGGTGCAGGCTGGTACGCTGAGTTCCGCATTCCATTCTCCACACTAAGCTATGCGGGCGGATCATCGCTGCAGACATGGGGAATCAATATGGTGCGTGGAATTCGGCGTAATAATGAAGAGGCGTTCTGGGCTCCTATCCCACGCCAGTACGACATAATGCGCCTCTCTCTGGCCGGAAACCTTAGTGGAATAACGGTGCCCGTCCGACGTGCAGCCACGGTGACCCCATTTATATTGGGTTCAGCAGAGCGTAACTATACGACCGAATATGGTCGGAAAACCAGATTCGATCAGAAGCTTCCTCGTGAAGTAGGCATAGACGCCAAAATCACCTTGACTTCGTCTCTGACACTCGACCTTACCGCTAACACAGACTTTGCCCAGGTGGAGGTCGATGAACAAAGGACCAACCTTACCCGATTCCCATTGTTCTTCCCTGAAAAGCGAGGCTTCTTCTTAGAAAATGCAGGGACATTCACTGCAGGCACCCCGCAGGCTATAGATCTATTTTTCAGTAGAAGAATTGGCCTTTCAGCTGGTGGAAATGTGGTACCTATACTAGCCGGTGCACGTCTCAGTGGAAAAGTGAAGGGATTGGGCGTGGGTTTGATGCAAATGTTCACAGACGGCCTCGATTCTAGCGTCGAATCCGGTGTGGTTCCAAACTCGTTCAGCGTGGCTCGGGTAACCAAAGAGCTTGAAGGACGTTCCCGTATCGGAGCAATGTTCGTACAGCGACGTGCTACTGGTAATGAGAAGAACTACAACCGCACATATTCAGTTGACGGGCGCGTGGGCCTCGGAGACAAAGTGACCTACGATACCTGGGTAGCACGTACAGAAACTCCAGGGCGTAGTGGAAATGACTTTGCCCAGAGCCATAGAGTGCAGTTCAGATCACAAAATGTGGAAGTATACGGACACTATATGATGACCGGCGAAGACTTCAATCCCGAGGTAGGTTTCTTGGACCGACGGGGAGGATACAGAACTTTCACGGGTAACCTCCTTAAGCTCACTCGTTCTTCTGTGTCTTGGATTCGGGAGCACGATACTCATGTAACATACCGTGCCTATTGGGAATTAGGCGGGTTTGAACAGTCGAGTATCCTACACTTTGATTATGAAATTCTTTTGGAAAACGGCGGTAAGTTCGGACCTGAATTCAACTTTATGGGCGAAGGTGTCAGGGTACCATTTGAAATCTCACCTGGCGTGATTATCCAACCGGGCAGCTACGATTTCTTCCAAACCTTCTTTGACTTCGGTACCGATCCTTCTGCACCGTTTGCCTTAGCAGGTACTATCAAAGGGGGAAGTTTCTTTGCGGGGCATCAAGCTGGAGGTAACGCTAGCCTGACTTACCGTCAAGGCTCAGCACTTTCCGCAGGATTAGCGGTCGATCACCAGATCATACGTCTCCCCGAGGGCAACTTCGAGACGTCCTTGGTAGGCATACGTTTCGGTTACTTCTTTACGCCCAGAGTCTTTCTCCAATCCTTGATACAATACTCCGATCAGGCTAACACCTGGGGAGCTAATGTGCGCTTTGGATTGCTCGACACAGCTGGGACCGGATTATACATAGTCTACAATGGTGTCCAAAATTCTTATGGACTGACACAATTTAAGTCACCCAGAGGCCGGTCATTCACAGTCAAATACTCAAAGAACGTGAGAATATTCTAATCTGCTATGAAGGCAAAGAAATGAGAAATTATAGATCCTGGTTTTTGGTTTTTGCTTTCATCGCCGTTGCGTGCAGTGCTGACACTGCTAACAAAGAGGCGGATGATTCTGCAGCAACCGCAAGCTTAGAATGCCTGATTATGGGTGAAAACATTGAGGAACGTTTGAGCCCGCTTCAAGAGGTCCGGTTTGCGTACGAAGGCGGAGGAGGCCTGCTCTGCTACGGTGCCCCATCTGCTAGAGAGCGCGAAATCATGGGTGGGCTCGTACCCTTTGGCGAGCTATGGAGAGGTGGTGCGAATGAACCGACAACACTGCACCTGTCAGCGTCCGCAACCCTTGGAGACATCTCGCTAGAAGCTGGAAGCTATTCGATTTATATGATTCCCCGAGAAAGCGAATGGGAGTTCTTCGTGAACTCAAATTTCGAGCGCTGGGGAGTTCCGATTGATGATGATGTGCGTAGCACAGAAATCGGAAGTTTCACAGTAACAGCCGGTAGTACAGACGAAATGGTGGAGACGCTCCTTTACGAGCATATGGAAGGGCATCTCATGTTGTCTTGGGAGAACACTCAAGTCCATATCCCTTTCGGTACATAGGGAATACCTCAACAACTGAGACGCACCATAGATAAAGATTTAACTAGGATATAATCATACCCTATAGCCGTTTATAGGCCACGAATCTTTTAATCAAGGGCCTGAACCAAGGCAATTGGAGAAATGGGTCGAACCATCTATAAATGCGACCCGAAACCATGACGCTCTTACCTTTCTCTACTGCCTCGATACCTTCGCGCACAACCACTTCAGCTTCATACCAAGCAAATCTCGGCGTCCGCTCAATCTTATCTAGCATTCCTGCCACAGCATGAAATTCTGTGTTCGTAAATCCCGGACACAGTGCACTCGCACGAACACCCGAAGAACGCACGGTCATATCCAAGGCCTCAGATAAGGCTATCAGGTAAGCCTTCGAAGGCCCGTAATTGAGATCATTCAGGCGTGGTATACGGCCCGCCACTGAGGCCACATTAATAACCCTTCCGTAACCGCGGTCGCACATCGAGGGCACAAACAGATGGCACATCTGAGCCACTGAGATCATCATCAATTCTAGATGTTTTGCATGTTCGCTCCATGAACGTTCCTGAAGCAAATCTTTGCCTGCTGAACCGGCGTTATTAACCAGGAAATCGATCTGCAAACCACATTCACGGGCATACGCCAAGATTCTTGCAGGAGAATCCGGTAATGATAGATCTACAGGGAAAGTTTCTACCCTGACATGGTTCTCCTCAGTTAACACTTTTGCAAGCGATTCAAGGCGTTCAGATCTTCTTGCTACAAGCAACAGATCAAATCCGCGTTGTGCCAATTGCTTTGCAAACTCAACACCGAGTCCGGAAGAAGCTCCGGTTACGAGGGCGCTACGACGTTCTATGCTCATACTCAGATATCATAACGCCAACGCATCCTCTATTAATGCCACGTTAACTGAATCAAACGGGTAAAAACGACCGATCCAATGAGCACGTATAATGCCATCGGCGTCGATCAAAAAGGTCTCAGGAACCCCAACGCTAGTAAATTCTCGAACAAATCGCCGATCGGGATCCAAGAGAATTTGAAAATCGACTCCAACTTCTTCAAGAAAATCCTGAATGAGATCCTTAGCACCGTGGCCGTCGATGCTAACGCCAATTACCTTAAGTGATTCTCCGTAGTGCTCAGACAATTCCTGTAATTCAGGCATTTCAGCTCGGCACGGAGTACACCAGGTAGCCCATAGGTTGACCACGAAGGGTTGTCCTTGGAAATCTTCGAAGTCTATAGAGTCTCCGGTAAAAGAGCGCGCACCATACTCTGGGGCACGTTCCCCTACAGTAAGCGGTCTCCTATTAAAACCTTCGCCAACACAGGCACTTAATGCCAAAATAGCTGTGATTGCAGTCCATATCCTTGCCTTACTCATATCAGGTATTGCCTGCTTACCGTCTACGAATCTGGATATTGTTCTGAGCCGCAGCGTTTTCCCAGTGTCCCCATCCCCATCCGTCTAGGAAATCGTTCTTGAAGACAATCGGTATCAACTCATCATCTGTGATATTGTCAGTGTCAAATCGCAACTGGGTATAAAAGAATAGTATCCTAAAAAAATTATCACCCGACGAGTACATCTCGCCCTTTAAGGGATTCGGGACACTCTCATCTCCTGACGGTCCGATATGAGCAATGACCTCTTCCGGTGTCATGCCATACTGCAAAGTGCTGATTTTTGAATTGTTATATCGAACTGCAACTAAAGAATCATTACTTGTAGCACACCCCTCCATACTCAGTACGAAGTATACAGCCAACAATGCCATGGGCATAAAACGCATAATCTTATTCATCGGACATCGAATCTATATCCAAATATCATTTTCCGCAGTCATTTCTCCACCGGTATTACCTGTATTTAGAACTCCCCGAGGTTCGACAAGTAAAATTTTGCATTCCTCACCAGCAAACGGTCTATGTTGTTCACCCTTCCCCACGACAATCATGTCTCCACTGCTTAGTTCTACAGATCTATCTTTAAATTCAATACCCATTGATCCCTCAATGACAATAAAAACCTCATCAGTGTCCTCATGTTCATGCCAAACAAAATCCCCTTTTATTTTTACAAGCTTGAATTGGTAGTCATTCATCTCTGCGATGACTTTTGGGGCCCATTGTTCTGAGAACAAATCAAATTTAGATAAAAAATTAATTGGTTCTTTCAATTTGCTCTTCCTTAGTTGTTTAAACGATTATATGCCCTCAAGATTTCACGCAATCGGCCGTGGGGGATCGCCTCTGAGCGTCTTCCATCCCGGCCTACCATAGTCTCAGCTGCAATCATAGCATTGATGATGGCTTCTTCTGTCGCTTCAACCGTTGCCCTGAAGAGTCCGCTTATCTGAGAATTGCTGAGTATGGTGATCTCGGTCGTTGGACGGGTTGCCGCCGCACCGGCGTTGGCCGTAGAAAAAGCTATAAAGATGTCACCGGAACCGTTCCCGGAGATGCCTCCCGTGCGTGCCATTCCGAGGGAAGCCCTCCGAGCTATCCTCTTCAGTTGATGAGGGAGAAGAGGTGCATCTGTCGCCACAACGATAATTATGGAGCCCCGGCCCTCACGTTCGAGGTCAATCTCGATTCCGGAACCTGATTCGTCGTCATTTCGATTCTCACGCTCACGTACGAACTCCATCCCCACAGGGACTCCCGCAATAGTGAGCCCGCTCCCGCCTCCGAAGTTGGCCTGCACCAGAACGCCCACAGTGTAATCACCCACACCGAGACCCGCTCGTGATGAAGTTCCAATACCACATTTGAATCCGAGACAGCGCATACCGGTGCCACCCCCTACATTCCCCTCTGCTACTGGACCGGATGATGCATTCTCGATAGCGCTGGTCAGGTGCTCCGCTTTAACGTGGAAACCGTTGATATCATTAAGAGATCCATCGTAGGTTTCGGCTACCACAGGAAGTGACCAGGGCTGAAAACCCGTGCCGTTCTTTCTCTGCCACGCAATGATTGCATCCCGTACGACTCCAACACTATGAGTGTTGGTAATGGCGATAGGACCCTCGAGGAAACCGGATTCTTCGACCCAAGTGGTGCCGGTCATTTCGCCGTTCCCATTCAATGCAAACCAGCCACCGAAGACCGGATCAGCAGGATCGTCTGACCGAGGAAGGATCACAGTTACGCCAGTGCGGACAGGGCCCTCTCCAACTCGCAGTTTGCCTTCACCACGGATAAGCGTCGTGTGTCCTACACTTATGCCTGCCACATCAGTGATGGCATTATCAGGACCAGTGGTGCCCACGAAAGGCACACCCAGATCTCTGGCCCTGGGTTCCGACTGGGCATAGGTGGTAGAGGAAATCGTGAATAGGGCCAATAAAATTAAGGCCGCTCGTGATAAGGCAAGCGAGATGAACTGCACCATGACATTCTTCCAGGCTGGAGTAGATTAGCTATCCTATAATAAGGATACCCACAGTACATGAAGCCGCAAGAAGGGTTCGGCCCTCGTGGGCCGGGTGCGTTTCAAGTATTGTGGGTACATATTCGAGTGAGTTATTTGAGCGAGACGCTCCTTCATAAGGAAACAGAGCAAATGACAGACGAGATATCGGAAACCAACGAGGGTAACTCTGTCCCCGTGATCGGCCATTTCATCGATGGCAAGTCGGTGTCCGATACAGCCAATGCACAATCCGTATTCAATCCAGCTACCGGAAAAGTAGTGCGTCGCGTTGCATTTGCCGACAAATCCACCGTGGAACAAGCCATCGATGCTGCTGCTGCTGCTTTCCCCGCATGGAGAGATACAACTGTAGCCAAACGAGCACGTATCATGTTCCGATTCAAAGAGTTGTTGGAGCGTAATGCGGATAGCTTGATTTCACTGTTGAGCGAAGAGCACGGAAAGGTGCTCGATGACGCAGCGGGGGAACTCCAGCGAGGCATCGAAAACATCGAATACGCATGTGGAGCACCCGAACTACTCAAGGGTGAACACAGCAAGAACGTTGGCACAGCAATCGATAGCTGGTCAGAGTTTCAGCCACTCGGAGTGGTAGCTGGCATCACACCCTTCAACTTCCCGATTATGGTGCCGATGTGGATGTTCCCCAATGCACTTGTATGCGGGAATACATTCGTTCTCAAGCCCTCGGAGCGAGACCCCAGCTGTCCTATGTTTATTGCTGAACTCCTAAAGGAAGCGGGTTTACCTGACGGCGTTTTCAACTTGGTTAATGGCGGCAAGGAGGCGGTCGACACACTGCTTGGTGATAGGCGGGTTGAGGCTGTCAGTTTCGTGGGATCCACACCTGTAGCTGAATATGTCTACCGCACAGGCACTGCCAACGGCAAGAGAGTACAGGCACTGGGCGGTGCTAAAAACCATGCGATCGTGATGCCGGACGCAGACATTGAGAATACAGTTGACGCATTGATGGGGGCCGCATACGGCTCATGCGGCCAGCGTTGCATGGCAATATCTGTTGCAGTTGCAGTCGGCCGAGAAACAGCGAATGTCTTGGTCGAGAGCATATCTAAACGTCTCGATGTTCTTAAGGTGGGCCCCGGAAATGATCCAGGAAACGATATGGGCCCTCTAGTGACCCGTGAACAATTAGATAAGGTGCGGGGATACGTTGACCTCGGAGTTGAAGAAGGTGCCACTCTAGTTGTTGACGGCAGGGATCTGCAGATCTCAGACCATGAGGAAGGATTTTTTCTCGGGGGCTGTCTTTTCGACCATGTGAATCCCGAAATGAAGATCTACCACGACGAGATCTTTGGACCAGTACTCTGTGTTGTCCGTGTGAACAGCATGCAAGAAGCCATGGATCTTACTGACAGCCACGAGTACGGGAACGGAGCCTGTATTTTCACTCGCGATGGAGAGGCTGCCCGCTACTTCGGTGATCACATCAAGGCAGGGATGGTGGGCATCAACACTCCACTCCCTGTACCGGTCGCGACTCACAGCTTCGGAGGCTGGAAACGCTCGCTTTTCGGCGATCTCTTCGCCTATGGGCCGGACGGTATTCGTTTCTATACAAGACGCAAAACCGTAACACAAAGGTGGCAATCTAGTGAGGTTCGCGAGGGAGCGAACTTCGCTTTCCCGAGTGACGCATGATAATAGCAGTACTAGTTGTATACCTTCTGATTCTCCTGGGGTTGGGCCTCTGGGGGAGAAAAGAATCAGGGAGTGTAGCGGGCTATTTCGTGGCTGGGAAGAAACTCCCTTCTTGGGTCATAGCCTTCAGCTCAAATGCCACGGGAGAGAGTGCATGGCTGCTCCTCGGCCTCACCGGAATGGGCTACCTGGTGGGATTCCACGCCCTCTGGATCGTTTTAGGAGAGTTCCTGGGCGTACTGTTAGCCTGGAAATATGTGGCTCCCCCGTTCAAGGAGTACACAGATCGCTACGATTCCATCACCGTGCCCGACTATCTGGAAGCCCGATTCCACGATAATAGTCACATAATACGTGTGATCAGTGCAGTTATAATCCTCAGTATGGTTACTGCCTATACGGCGGCCCAACTCACGGCGTCCGGAAAGGCCTTCGAGTCATTCTTGGACACTAGTTACACTGGGGGTGTCTGGATTGGTGCAGCGGTAATCCTTTACTACACTACGGTGGGCGGATTTAAGGCGGTGGCCTATAGCGACTTCCTCCAAGGCATTTTGATGTTTGCCTGCCTTGCAGTTCTTCCGATCGTAGGGATCACAGCCGTGGGGGGTTGGTCAGCACTTATCGACGGTTTGCAGGCCCAGGACCCGAACCTCTTGGCACTCATGGGAGCAAGTGGATTCAGCCTTACTGGAATCATTAGCGCAGCAGGTTTTATAGCAATCGGATTCGCATTTCTTGGATCCCCTCAACTCCTGACCCGCTTTATAGCAGCTCGTAGCCAACGCGATATCCAACAAGCAAGCAAGATCGCTGTCGGATGTATTCTCGTCTTTGACATAGGGGCAGTTTTCAGCGGAATGGCAGGGAGAGTGCTCTTCCCTGGGTTGGCCGATCCCGAAACCATCCTGCCACAGATGAGCACAGCTCTCTTCCCCGCCTTCTTTACGGGCATATTCATGGTCGTGGTGCTCGCAGCGATCATGTCCACAGTGGACTCGCTACTGATTCTCGCATCGTCCGCCGTTGTACGAGATGTGATTCAACAGATATTCAATCCTGATGTGAGCGAGCAACGACTCTCCCTTTATGGCAAGTCGGTTACAGTACTAATCGGTGGCTTAGCACTCGCAGCTTCATTAACTGAGGCCCGGGCAATCTTCTGGTTCGTTCTGTTCGCCTGGTCTGGGTTGGCCAGTGCTTTCACGCCCGTTGTACTCTGTTCGCTGTTTTGGAAAGGAACAACACGGCTTGGGGTCATTTCAGGAATGATAGGAGGATTCCTGACCGCAGTTCTTTGGGTAGTGATTTTCAAGGAACGATTCTTCGATCTCTACGAGATGATCCCTGGGTTTGCGGTCGGATTTGCGACAACAATCGGAGTTAGTCTTGCAACTCGATCTCATCGAGAGGGTCTTTCAATGGGTTCGGATTAATTAATTAATTGTAGTGACCCAGTAATCATTGGGGGATGATGAGGCTGGATCCTTATGCCATCGATACTGGAGATCCCTGTCCTCGATGAGATTCTGAACTGCCCTCTGAACGGTCCTCCGAAGAAGCCAAACAAAGATCAGAATGATGAC
>CEUS01005045.1_pt1 | contig 21148 bp, 23 predicted proteins | sample 427031 | NCBI WGS metagenome assembly CEUS01 (sample SAMEA2622837, study PRJEB7988) | marine metagenome | biome: marine biome (ENVO:00000447); feature: marine epipelagic mixed layer (ENVO:xxxxxxxxx); material: "saline water (ENVO:00002010), including plankton (ENVO:xxxxxxxx)" | depth 140 m | reverse complement strand
CGATGTCGATGATCGTGCCGGGCCGGGCCAGCCTCAGCTTCATCAGGGGAAGCAGACTGTGCCCGCCGGCCATCAATTTGGCGTCCGACTCGCTGTTCAAAAGCTGGATGGCCTCGGAAACTGAACCGGCCTTTTTATATTCAAATTCTGTTGCGAACATTGGTTAACTCCCCTGCGCTTGGCGGATGGACCGCCAGACCTTTTCGGGCGTGATCGGCATGTCGATGCCGGTGACACCCAGGGGCCTCAGAGCGTCCATCACCGCGTTATAGACGGTGGCGGTGGAGGCGATGGCCCCCGTCTCACCGACTCCCTTGACGCCCAACGGGTTATGGGGCGACGGGGTCACGGTGCTCAGGGTCTCGATGTCAGGGAACATGTGGGCCCTGGGCAGTGCGTAGTCGGTCATGGAGCCGGTCAGAAGCTGCCCATTGTCGTCGTAGACCGCCCCTTCCCACAGCACCTGGCCCGCACCCTGGACCACGCCGCCGTGGACCTGGCCCTCGACGATCATGGGGTTGATCTGGGGACCGCAGTCGTCGCCGGCCACGTAGCGCTTGACCTCGATGTGTCCATTGTCGGGGTCCACGTGGACAACAGCCACGTGGGCGCCGAAGGGATACACGAAGTTGGGCGGGTCGTAAAAGGCCGAGGCCTCCAGGCCGGGTTCCATACCCTCGGGCATGTTCCAGGCGACGTTGGCCATGGTGGCCATCTCCTGAATGGTCTTGCTCTGGTCTGGGGAGCCCTTGACGAAGAACTTGCCGTCTTCGTACTCGACGTCCGCCTCCGCGGCTTCCAGCAGGTGGGCCGCCAGAAGACGGGCCTTCTCCTTCACCTTACGGGCTGCGAGCACCATGGCGGCGGCGCCCACCGCGGTGGTACGGCTGCCGTAGGTCCCCCAGCCCATGGGAGTATTGGAGGTGTCGCCATGAACGATGGTTACATCATCCACGTCCACGCCCAATTCGTCGGAGACGATCTGGGCAAAGGTGGTTTCCTCACCCTGTCCGTGGGGCGATATGCCTGAGAAGACGTTTACTTTACCAGTGGGATGGAAGCGCACGATGGCGCTCTCCCACAGCCCGCCGCCGAACCCGACGGCGCCGGCAACCTGGGAGGGACCCAGGCCGCAGATCTCGGAGTAGCAGGAAACGCCGATGCCCATGTAGGCGCCGTGTTCCCGCATGTGGGCCTGTTCCTGACGCAGGGCCTGGTAGTCCACATGACCCAGCACCTTGTTCAGGATGCCTTCGTAATCACCGCTGTCATAGGTGAGGCCGGTGGCGACGTCGTGGCCATCTTCAAATTTGGAGATCAGGTTCTTGCGCCTGAGTTCCACCGGGTCGATGGCCAATTCGGCGGCCAGCAGGTCGACCAGGCGCTCAACCAGGAAGGTGGCTTCTGGGCGTCCCGCGCCGCGGTAGGCGTCCACCGGGGTGGCGTTGTTGAACACGCCGTACACGTCGGCCCTGGTCGCGCCGATGTCGTAGGGGCCGCAGTACATCAGGCCGTGGAGGATGGTGGGAACGCCGGGGCCGGCCGTGGACAGATAGGCGCCCATCCCGGCGTAGACGACGCTGCGAATGCCGGTGATCTTGCCTTCCCGGGTGGCAGCCATCTCCACGTGCTCGACATGGTCACGGCCGTGGATGGTCGCTTGATAACCTTCGGACCGGGTGGCGGTCCACTTTACAGGGCGCCCAAGTTGCATGGAGCAGTATGTGGCGATCATCTCGTCAGCGTACATCGGAATCTTGCTGCCAAACCCACCGCCGACCTCGGTAGCGATCACGCGTATCTTGTGTTCGGCGATGCCGGTGACCAGGGATGCCAAGAACCGGCAGATATGGGGGTTCTGGCTGGTGCTCCACAGGGTCAACTCCCCCATGGCTTCCGCCCAACTTGCCACGGCGGAACGGGGCTCCATCGCGTTGGGGATCATCCGCTGTTGGAGGATGGTGTCTTTGACGATTACCTCGGCGGCGGCAAAGGCGGCATCGGTATCGCCGCCGGCGGCCACCCAGTGGAACGCCTGGTTGTTGGGAGCGTCTTCGTGAAGCTGGGGAGCGCCGGGCTGCATGGCAGCCTCGGGGCTGACCACCGCCGGCAGGATGCCGTAATCGACGTCGATCAATTCCAGAGCGTCTTCGGCCTGGTAGCGGCTCTCGGCCACCACCACGGCCACCGCGTCGCCCTGATAACGGACCACGTCCTTGGCCAGGGCCGGGTGGGCCACGGCCTTAACGTCGGAGTCCGGGGGAATCCAGGCGCAGGGAATCGGGTTCAGCACGCCGTCGGTATCGGCGCCGGTATAGACCGCCACGACTCCGGGCGCTGCGGCGGCGGCGCTGGTGTCTATGCTGTTGATATTCGCGTGGGCGTGGGGGCTGCGGAGCATGGCCGCGAACAGTATTCCCGGCAGTTGGATGTCGTCGGTGTAGGACGCTCCGCCGGTGATCAGCCGTGGGTCTTCGCGGCGGCGGATTCCGGAGCCAAATATTCTTGTCGTCATGGCTTAACTCCTCTTGGCTTCCACAGCCGCCAGGACTGCTTTCACGATGTTGTGGTACCCGGTGCAACGGCAGATATTGCCCTTCAACCCTTCGCGGACCTCTTCGGGCGAAGGGTCAGGGTTCTTTTCGATCAACTCTGTGGCCGCCATGATCATGCCGGCGGTGCAATAACCACACTGAAGCCCGTGTTTCTCCCAAAACGCTTCCTGCATGGGATCGAGTTCGCCTTTGGGGGCCAGACCTTCGATGGTAACAATCTGGCTGCCGTCGGCCTGCACGGCCAGACAGGTGCAGGACTTAACGGTAACGCCATCCAATTTGATGACGCAGGCACCGCACTGGCTGGTGTCGCAGCCAATCTTGGTCCCGGTAAGTCCCAGGTCTTCCCGCAAGAAATGGACCAGCAATCTACGTGAGTCCACTTCCCTTTCGTGGGCTGTCCCGTTCACGGTTAGCTTGATATTCACGGTAGCTCCCTTGCGTATTGGATGGGGCGGCGAAAAACGGGTTTCTCAGGCGTAAAATAGGCTCAGGGGCCGAAGTGCCCCGAGTATATACTCGGCCAGATACCCCGTCAACGTGCCTGGCGGAGCCTGATTAGTTGCGGAAATACCAGCCTGGCCCTATTATTCCTAACGGGCCTGACGCAACCCCCTCGGCAGGCTCGAATGCACGTCTTAGAGGATAACCATGTTTCCACAGAGCGTATTTCCCGACACCGCTCAGATTGATTCCAAAGGCGAACTGTCCATCGGCGGATGTTCGGCCTCCGACCTGGCAGACGAATACGGCACTCCGGTCTACGTTCTGGACGAGGAGACTCTCCGCGCCCGCTGCCGCAGCTTCATCGACGAGTTCCGCAAGCTCTATCCCAACACCAACGTCAGCTACGCCAGCAAGGCCTACATCAACCCGGCCCTGGCCCGCATCTTCCAGGAAGAGGGCATGGGTTTCGACGTGGTGTCCGGCGGAGAGTTGGCCACTCTCATCGCGTCTGAGGTCTCCACCGGCGAGATTTACTTCCACGGCAACAACAAGACCCCCCAAGAACTGTCCGAGGCGCTGAACAACTCCATCGGCTGGGTGGTGGTGGACAGTTTCCACGAGCTACGTCTCCTGGACCAGTTGGCGAGAGAGGCCGGCAAGACCCAGGACATCCTCATCCGCGTGTCCCCTGGAGTGGACCCGCACACCCACGTCTACACAACCACCGGGGTCTTGGATTCCAAATTCGGGTTTTCGATTCAGACCGGTCACGCCGCCGAGGCCGTACGCATGGGGCTGGCGGCTGAGAACCTGAACCTGCGCGGCCTGCACTTCCACCTGGGGTCGCCCATCTTCGAGCTGGAGCCGTACCGGGTGGCCACCGAACTGGTGCTGAAGTTCGCCGCCGAGTTCCGGGAGGAAGGCCTGGAGATGACCAGGTTCAGCCCCGGCGGTGGTTTCGCCATCGGCTATACCCGCGACCAGGAACCGCCTCCGGTCTCCGACTATGCCGAGACCATCGTTTCCACCATGACCGCCACCTGCCAGGAGTTGGGAATGGAACCGCCCTCCCTGGTCATCGAGCCGGGACGGGCCATCATCGGTCCTGCCGGAGTGGCCCTCTACCGTATCGGCGCCATAAAAGATGTGCCGGGAGTGCGCAAGTTCGTCAGCGTGGACGGCGGTATGGGCGACAACATACGCCCCGCCCTCTATCAGGCGGAATACGAAGTGGTGGCGGCGACCAAGGCCAATCAGGAGCCCGGCGAGAAAGTTACTATTGCAGGTAAATACTGCGAGTCGGGCGATCTATTGGCCTCGGATATAATGCTTCCCAGCCTGGAGTCGGGAGACCTGTTGGCCATACCCGCCGCCGGCGCCTACTGCCCCTCCATGGCCAGCAATTACAACATGAACCCACGGCCGCCCATGGTGCTGGTGAAAGACGGGAAAAGCCGCCTGATCCGCAGGCGTGAGAGCTACCAAGACCTGATGCACTGCGACGTGGTCTAAACGGGCCGGTTAAAAGCCTATGTGGACAACCTACGGCCAGGACCATCTTCTACGGCAATTGGAGCCCGGCCTGCGTCAGGGACGGCAGTCCCACGCCTATCTATTGGTCGGCCCCCCTCAGGTCGGCAAGATGTCTCTTGCTATTAACCTCGCCCAGGCCGTAAATTGTCTAGAAGGCCCTGGGGTCCCCTGTGGTTCGTGCACCCAGTGCACGCGGATCGCCCAGGGACACCATGCCGATATCAGGGTCCTCATCCCTGGCGAAGGTGAGAATGCCCGGTCTGCCCGGTTCGCCATCGGTATCGTTGATGTCCATGAGGTGCTGCGCCGGGTCAGCCTCAACCCCTTTGAGGGGGCCACGAGTGTGGTGATCGTTGACGGCGCCGAGTCCTTGACGGAAGACGCGGCCAACGCGCTGTTAAAAATGTTGGAAGAGCCGCCGCCGCAGGTCATGTTCCTGTTGCTTACGGCCAATGAAAGCGCGGTGCTGGCAACCATTCGCTCACGGTGTCAGTCATTGACCCTGACGCCCATGTCCAAGGACAATATGGTTGAGCGGTTGGTAACCGAGCGCCAGGTAACCAACGAGGAAGCGGAGCATTTGTTCCGTCTTTCCCGCGGGTGTCTGGGCTGGGCGATCAATGCCCTGGACGACTCCCAGATACTGGAACAGAGGCAGGCCGACCTGGAAAAAATGAGGGAAGCCCTGGACGCAGGGCTGGAAACGCGGTTCACCTACGCCAATGAAGTGGCGTCATTATTCGGCAGCGACCGTGATGCCGCCAAGGCCCTCCTGGCCCTCTGGCTTCGTTGGTGGCGGGACCTGCTCCTGATAAAAGAGGGCGCGGAGGAATTCCTCCAGAACGCCGACCATGCCGATTCCCTGCGCAGACAGGCTTCAAGCCTGAGCACTGCGCAGATCGTACGATTCATAAATGATCTGACACAGACATTGTCCAACCTGGACAGTAACGTCAGCCCCAGGCTGGCGATGGAAGTATTGATGCTAAACCTACCCATCGAAGCAGGCCAGGTATGACCCAAGTAGTTGGCGTGCGATGGCGCAATAACGACCCGGTGAACTACATGATCGCCGGTGATCATTCCCTGCCGGTCAACTCCTGGGTTGTGTTGCGAATGGAGAAGGGCCAGGAGATTGGCTGGGTCTGACGTAAAGCCACCGAGATGGTGGCTTGCCAACCGGAAGAGAAGCCGACCACCAAGGTCCTCCGCAAGGCCACTGCCAAGGATCTGGGCCGTCTTCAGGAAAACCGGTCCTCGGAACAAGACACTTTCAAGCTAGCCCGGAAAAAGGTTTGGGAACTGGACATACCCATGAAGGTGGTGGATGCCCACTATGCCTTTGACCGCTCACGCATGGTCGTGACCTTTGGGGCCGAGGGACGGGTGGACTTCCGTCCTTTGATTCACGCCCTGAGTTCCAGCATCGGCGGACGGGTGGAACTCCGTCAGGTGGGCGACCGGGATGTGGCCAAACTGGCCGGCGGCATAGGCCGCTGCGGCAGTGCGTTGTGCTGCATCCAGTGGATGTCCAAGTTCGAGTCCATCTCTGTGCGCATGGCCAAAGAGCAGGTGCTGCCCATCAGCGCCGATGGTCTGGCCGGCTCCTGCGGCAGGCTGCGGTGCTGCCTGAGGTTCGAATACGAGCAGTACCGGCAGGTCAACAGGGCATTGCCAAAGATCGGAGAGCTGGTGGGAACACCGGCGGGAACCGCTACCGTCATCGTAGGCCACCGGTTGAAGGAAACGGTCTCAGTCCGATATCAGGACGACCGCGTTATGGAGTTGGCTCTGGCAGACGTGACCAGAGACACCTCCGCGAAAAAGTAGATCTCTACCCCTGGTCCTGGTTCTGAATGGACCAGGGTATGTAGACCTTCCATTCGTCCAGAATCACCCTGTTCTGCAGTATCAGATAGGGATTGGGGTCTGGGGCACGCGGCGGCTTCGCCAAACGCATCTTCGCCTCGGCCGGAGTGCGCCCTGCTTTATGAAGGTTGCACCGGTTGCAGGCCGCCACCACATTCTCCCAGGTATGGGCGCCGTTCTGGCGCCTGGGTATCACGTGGTCCAGCGTCAGGTCCGGCGCCTTTTTGCCGCAGTACTGGCAGGCGAACCGGTCCCGCAAAAACACTTCCTTCTTTGAAAGCTTGCGGGGTAGGAAGGGCCGCTTGACCATGTAGTCCAGCCGGATGATGGACGGGGCGTCTATGGCGTCAGTAACGGTGTGGAGTTGGCCGCGGTGGTTCTCCAAGAGCTCCGCCTTGCCCTTGCTGAGCAGGACGATGGCCCGGCGCACGGTGCAGACGTTCACCGGCACGTAGTTCAGGTTGAGCACCAGGACCGGCGCACGGATGAGCACAGCAATGTCCACCGCCTCATCATGGCCATTTTCTGAGACGCCGTCCGCCGTCAGTTGTCCTTTTTCCGCCTGTTTCACCATGCCGGCCGGCTTGGGACCTCCCGCATTCACATTTGTGGACCGCGTCCAGTAGGGCTTGGGGAAGTTTCACCCGGTCATCACCGGGGCCACCACACATGAGCGCCGGAACCCGCGCGGCCACAAAACGGCCTGCGCTCGGTTCAGAACATAGTAGCACATAGGTCAGGGCCGGATTCCTGCGCCGGAAAACGGCCACGCGGCGAGGGCTGCCGCCCGTTAATTCGTCAACTTGTCTAGTTCGTTGTCCCAGTCTCCAGGAATCAGCTTGACTCCTCGGATGACAACATCAAAATTGTCGGCCAAGAACGTGCCCAGGGCCGATTCGTCGATGGTCTCGTCCAGGTCATCGAAGGGGAACCTCTGTATCCCGGTCAGAATTCCGGAGAGCAGCAAAAAGCCCACCAGGATGCCAACAGCCATTCCTGCCAGGCTATTAGCCAGCCCGAAGAGCGGAATGATTCTCAGCACGCTCCGAATCATGAATGAGATGATTCCGCCGATCACAAATAGGACCAGGAATATCAGAATGAACCCGGCGACGGTCTGGGCGTTTTCATTGTCCGTTACGCCGGAGAACACGTTGCCTACGGAATCGCCGATACGGCTGGAAAGGGCCAGGCCGACCACCAGAGATATAAGTGGGACCACAACCTGCAACAGCCCCGCGGAATATCCCCAAAGGGCGGAGATGCCCCAGACAACGAGAATCGCAATATCGACCCAGTTCATAAACCCTCCCAGACTGGCCGAAGGCCAGCTACACCGAGTTTAGCTGGGCTGATTTTGGGGTGCCAAGGGGATTAACGGACGGATGCCAAGGCGTTTCTGAGGGCCACCAGCATCACCAGCGCCAGGCCACCGAACACGAAGGAACCGATGACGTCGCTGGGCCAGTGGACGCCCATATATACCCGTGAAGCGCCCATCGCCAGGACCATGAGAATGACGGCGGCCTGGATGCCTTGGCGGAGCCTCGGCGGCTTTACCATCCCATTGACCAAAAACACGATGATGCCGCCCAAGACCACGGCCAAGAGGGTGTGGCCGCTGGGGAAGCTCAAGCTGGTGGGGTCCGGTCCAAGTATGTGGTAGTCGGGCCGAGCACGGCCAATGAGCTCTTTGAACCCGTTGCCGAGACCGATAACCGCCAGTCCAGCGAAAATCATGAAGGCATCGGAATGGCGCCGGGACAGCAGCATAGCCACGGCTAAGATTCCGATCACGGGCAAGAACACCAGGGTGTTTCCAAATTTGGCCAGGCCCACGGCAATGTCATCCAGCCAGCCGGTACGCAGCCCTTGAAACTTTTGGATCGCCCCTTCATCGCCAGGGAAATTGGGGTAGATCCAGGCCAGTACGAAAAGGGCCAGAGTCCCCAGTACCCCCACAGCTACTATCCATCTCTTCCAGGTCGCCCTGTCCAATGCCTGTTCCACGTTGATCGAGTAAATCAAATAAGTCTTGCCGATGAAAAAATCTCCAAATCCAATCTAATGCCGCCACATACCTTATCGCAAGGGAATCCAACCTGGGGTGCGGTGTATAATGCCGGTGCGTGCCGGATTCACGCCTACACCCAATCCGATATAGGACACAGAGGGAGCCCTTGGCCCACGGAGCAAGCGTAATCGCCATCGACGGCCCAGTCGCAGCTGGAAAGACTGTGGTGGGACGGCAGCTGGCCCGGGACCTGGGCTTTGCCTACCTGGACACCGGTATCATGTACCGGGCTGTTACCTGGCTTGCCCTGAGGACCGGCACCCCGGTGGAAGATGAGCCCTCCCTGGGCAGACTGGCCAAGGACAATCCGGTGGGCCTGGAAGGTACGGAGGGGGACCGGGTTTCCGTGGCCGGCCACTCCCTGGGGCCGGAGCTGCGTGACCCCAAAGTGGACAACAACGTATCCGCAGTCTCCAAAGCGTCCCAAGTGCGCCGCGAGTTGGTCGCCCAGCAGCGGCGGATAGCCACCCAGGGCAAGATCGTCATGATAGGCCGGGACATTGGGACAGTGGTCCTCCCCGATGCCGACCTCAAGGTATATCTCACCGCCTCACCGGAAAAGCGGGCCCAGAGACGCTGGCAGGAGATGCAATACCGGGGCCAGGACATCACCCTGGAGAAAGTGCTCAGCGAGACCCTGAAACGGGACCAGATTGACAGCGGCAGGGACGATTCGCCATTGAAGCCCGCCGAAGACGCCTGGGAGCTCAACACCGACGGTCTCACCATCGACCAGGTGGTGCAGCAGATTATCGACCGGTCCAGGGCACGTTGAGCGGGTTCAAAGGCGCCAAGCTTCTCTACCGGGCGGGGCGCATGCTGGCCCAGTTCTGCTTCCGGGCCTTCGGGCGCCTGGAAGTGACCGGGGCAGACGGTGTCCCCAAGCACGGTCCGCTGATAGTGGTCTGCAACCACATTTCCCTGAACGATCCGCCATTACTGGTGGCCGCCATCCCCCGCGCCCTGTACTTCGTTGGCAAGAAAGAGCTTTTCAGCACCGTGATCTCGCGCTTCGGCATGCGTGCATTCCACGTGTCACCGTTCAACCGGTCGGCGGCCGGGATTGACGCCATGCGGGTACTGATGCAAAATCTGGAACGCGACAGGGCGGTGGTCATCTTTCCCGAAGGCACACGCAGTCCGGACGCCACCCTGCAACAGGGAATGCAGGGAGTGGTCTACCTGGCCCTGAAATCCCAGGCGCCAATCCTGCCGGTGGCGGTCACAGGGACGGAGAAGTTCCCGCTGTGGCGGATTCCCTTCCCGTTCCGGACCATGCGGGCCAAGATCGGTCCGGTGTTCTCCCTGCCGGTGATTGAAGGCAACCCCAGCAAAGAGGTCATGTCCAGTATGCTGGATATGGTGATGGGCCGCATCGCCGACCAGTTGCCCGAGGATTACAAGGGCGTCTACGGCGGCCAATCGTCCCGGAAATCAGGTGGTCAGTCAGGAGAAACACCCGCCGGACAAGCAGTCCAATAACGCTCCACATTGAGAGCTAGTTCCCGGAGAGACTAATGCAGCAAGCATCCAAATTCGGCATCTACCTGAACGCCAACGAGAACCAGGTGGTGCGCATCAACTCACCCTACTGGATTCCGGAGGAGCCCGACTGGGTATTTCTAACCCCGGAAGTCAACGCCACCCTCCTCGCCATCCGCGACCTGGCCAAGGAAAAGGGCCTGGGTGGAGACCCCGGCGCCATCACCTGGGGCACCATTCCCTTAAAAGACTAGGGACTAGGCAAGTCGAGACGCGGGGGAGTTGGGAGGCAGAATGGACACCGGCCCGGTGGAAGCACTGCAAATCAGGCAACGGCTGGAAGCCCTGGAAGAGGGCCTCTCGCCCCATGCCGCCCGTTCGAGCCGGTCCTTGGGCCGTCAGGTCCCCGAGGAGCCATCACCCCTGCGCACCGAGTACCAGCGCGACCGCGACCGCATCATCCACACCAACGCCTTCCGCCGCCTGAAACACAAGACCCAGGTCTTTCTGGCCCCCTCCGGCGACCACTACGTCACCCGCCTGACCCACACGCTGGAGGTCGCCCAGGTGGGCCGCACCATAGCAAGGGCCCTGAACCTGAACGAAGACCTGGTCGAAGCCATGTGCTATGGGCACGACCTGGGCCACACACCCTTCGGGCACTTGGGCGAGGAAACCCTGGACCAGGTCTACCCGCAGGGTTTCACCCACAGCGCCCACAGCCTGCGCATCGTTGAACTGCTGGCCAAGGACGGGGAGGGCCTAAATCTCACAGCGGAGGTCCGGCAGGGAATAATATCCCACTCCAAACCCAGGGGCGACTTTCTGGATATCAAGTTGGAGGAGTCGTTGACCCTGGAGGCCCAGATACTACGCCTGGCCGACTCGGTGGCCTACCTGAACCACGACATCGCCGACGCCGTCCGGGCGGGCATGCTGAAGGTGGAGGACCTGCCCCAGCAGGCCAACCAAGTCTTGGGAGCGACCCATGCCGAAAGGGCGAACTCCCTGATCACGGCCATCGTGCAAGAATCGTGGCCGGCCTCCGGGCTGGCTGAGGAGCAGGTGGGCGGCAAGCCGGTTATCGGTATGGACCCAGAGGCCCGGGACGCCATGATGGAACTGAGGGAGTACATGTTCCAGAACATCTATCTCCCCCTGGGTAAGACCAAGCAGTCCGAGGTGGGGCGTGAGGTGGTGAAGCTGCTCTACCACCACTTCGTGGAGAACGCCGAGGAGATACCTCCGCCCTATTTCACACCCGGCCGCGACCCGGAGCGGGCGTCGGTGGACTACGTGGCCGGCATGACCGACCACTACGCCATTCGCCAGGCCGAGCGGCTCCAACCCGGCATCACCCAGGACGCCTTCCACGACATGCCCCTGGACTGAGCGGCCCTACTTGAAGGCGGGCATCACCTCTTCAGAGAAGATCGTGAGCTGCTCCTTGTAGACCTCCAGCGGCATCCCCATCACGGCGGCTACGTTGACCCGTTCGATCCCGGGGTATTTCTCTTCCACGCCCTTGAAGTGCTCAACCATGTCTTGGGACGTGCCGCAGAGCCAAGACCCTGTCTCGACCGCCTCTTCGATGGTCGGCAGCGACACACTGCGGGTCCGGCCCTTGTTCACCACCGCCGCGTTCTGCTCGTCGGTGAGGGGCATGACGCCCAGAGGCCCGGCGAACTTCATGGCCTCCTGGAAGTAGGGGCGGGCCCTTTCGATGGCCTTCTCTTTGGACTCGGCGATGAACATGCGGCAGCCCAGGGCAACATCTTCGCCCAGGTTGGTCTCGTTGCCGTACTTGGCCCGGGCCGTCTGCAGCATCTGCAGCTTCTCTTCCAGGGCGGCGGGCGGGTTGTTGGCGATCAGCGGCTTGATGCCCATGCGGGCCATGAAGTCGATGCCCCTGGGGTTGGCGCTGACCAGCGGCTGCCAGATCTCCACCGGCTGGTTGATGGGGCGCGGCACCAGAGTCAGTTCCTTGAGTTGATAGCCCCGGTAGGGCACTTCGGGCGGCAGTTGGTAATGCTTGCCCTGGTGGGAGAACTTCTCCTGGCTGAAGGCCTTGACCATGACCTCCACCTGCTCCTCGAACAGCTCCCGGTTGGCGTCCGAGTCCAGCATGGGGGCACCGAATGTCTCCACCTCACGGGTGTGGTAGCCCCGGCCCACGCCGAAAATGACCCGGCCCTTGCTCAGGATATCGGCCATGGCGAAGTCCTCGGCCAGGCGCAGGGGGTGCCACATGGGCACGATGTTGAAGCCGCAGCCCAATTTCAGGGTGTTGGTCTGGGTCGTCAGCCAGAGTCCCAGCATCAACAGGTTGGGTATGGCCTCATAGCCTTCGGGCTGGAAATGGTGCTCTGCCATCCAGAACTCTTCGAAGCCTTTGCTCTCGGCGTGTTTGGCGATGTCCAGGGCCCAATCGAAGGTCTCGATGAGCTGGTCATTGGAATAGAGCCGGTCGTTGGCCAGCATGCCCTCCAGGCCGATATTCTCATCGACCACGTGGCCGGCGTAGGAAGCGGAGAAATTGTGAATCATGGATCACCTCTGTACAAGATAATTGAGGCCCCGGTTACGAGGCCCCAACTGGGTTCGTTTCTGCCTTTGGCTGTCTACTCCTGGGGCACCTGGCTTGGGGCCGGGTTCACCAGTTCGATGCCGATGGTCACTGGGAACACCCGCACCAGCTCTTCCACCGTCCATTTACCCTCTTTCTGGATGGTCTTCACCGGCTCGGGCTCGTTGAGCAGAGTGACCAGGCCCTCGGTCACGTGGAAGACGTGGCCGTTGACGTGGGCTGCTTCGTCCGAGGCCAGCCAGGTCACCATGGGGGCGATGTCGTCCGCACCACCGCGCAGGGTCAGGGCGGCGCCGGTGCTGATGCCCCGGGCGGCGCGCAGGGCGCGGGCGTCGTCGGGGATGCTGCCGATCATGCGTGTCTGGGCGCTGGGCGATATGGCGTTGGCCGTAACCCCGTAGCGGCCCAGGTCCCGGGCCACCACCCTGGTGAAGCCGGCGATGCCATCCTTGGCCGCGCCGTAGTTGGCCTGGCCCGAGTTGCCGTAGAGACCGGTGGTGGAGCTGAAAGTGATGATTCGGCCCGAGCGCTGCTGTCGGAACAGTACGCTGGCGTTCTTGACGATGGAGAAGGTGCCCTTGAGGTGGACGGCGATGACGTCGTCCCATTCCTGCTCGGACATGTTGAAGATCATGCGGTCGCGGAGGATGCCCGCCACCGTGACAACGATGTCCAGCTTGCCGTAGTTGTCCAGGGCGGTCTGAATGATGCTCTCGCCGCCGGCCATGGTGGCCACCGACTCCAGGGAGGCTACTGCCTCTCCCCCGTCAGCCTTGATCTCGTCCACCACCTGTTGGGCGAAGGACGAGTCTTCGCCGGTGCCGTCCACGTTGACGCCGGGGTCAACGACGACGACCTTGGCGCCCTGGGCGGCCATTAATTTGGCGACGCCCCGGCCTATGCCGCGGCCCGAGCCGGTTACTATCGCCACCTTGTCTTTTAGCAGGTTCTCCATTGGACTTTCTCCATCCGGTTACTTATCGACTTGTTTTGGGCTAGGCCCTTTCCCACAGCAGTGTCACTGTGAGGTCCGCCCTGGCCCCCTTTATGGGCAGGGTGTCCAGGCGTAATCTTTCGCCTTCAAAGCTATATATCCTGGTCTGCACATCGCCCTTCCAGTTGGGGAAGAGACTCTCCTCCACGTGATGGACCATCTGGCTGTTGGCCTCGTCCACCTCGTAGGTGCCGTAATAGGCGACGTATTTCTCAAATGCCGGTCTTACCTCTTCGTCAGTGCCCTTGAGCAGGTTGTTGGACTGGAAGTCCGGCCTGCCGCTCCCGGCGATCTGACCGGAAAAGCGGCCGCTCTTGTCATACATCAGCTGCCCGGCCGGCTCTTCACCGTAGGGGTAGCTGATCCGGCCGTCCGTCCACTTGCCGTAGCACTCCAGCAGGCGCCAGGTGGTGCCGGCGAACTTATCTTCCGGTGGTTCGGGCGGCAACCGCGTTATTGCTCCCTGGCGGGGGCCGGGTTGTAGATGTCTTTGGTGAGAACGTCCCGGGCCATGACGGACAATTTGTCCAGGTCCCAGGTGCCCGACGGCTCGTAGATGGCCCGTTCCGGCCTGGGCTGGGACACCAGGGAAACCGTGTCACCATAGACCAGGAAGGTCTGACCGTTGACGTTCTCGGCGAAATCGCTGGCCAGGTAGCAGACGAAGGGCGCGATGTGGTCGGGGTCCATGCTGGCCAGGTCTTCCTCGCCGGCGATGGGCTCAACGCCGCTGCGGGCGCGGATCTCCGACGCCGTGTCGGGGATATCGGCGATCATGCGGGTGCTGGCCCGGGGGGCGATGGCGTTCACCGTGACCCCGTAGCGGCCCATGTCCTTGGCCACCACCTTGGTGAACCCGGCGATGCCGGACTTGGCCGCGCCGTAGTTGGCCTGGCCCGAGTTGCCCATGAGGCCCGACTCGGAAGTGAAGGTGATGATCCGGCCCGAGCGTTGCTGCCGGAACAGGATGCTGGCGTTCTTCACCACCGTGAAAGTGCCCTTGAGGTGGACGGCGATGACGTCGTCCCATTCCTCTTCGGACATGTTGAAAATCATGCGGTCACGGAGGATACCGGCGCAGGTTACGACGATGTCCAGCTTGCCGAAGGTCTCGACGGCAGTCTGGATAATCTTCTCTCCGCCCTCCATCTCGGTTACCGACTCGCGGCAGGCTACGGCGTTTCCGCCCTCGGCCTTGATCTCAGCCACCACCTGGTCGGCGATGGAGGTGTCGTTGCCGCTGCCGTCCACATTCACGCCCGGGTCGACCACGACCACGCTGGCCCCTTCCGCCGCCATCATCTTTGCGACGCCCCGACCGATACCCCGGCCGGAGCCGGTGACGATGGCCACCTTGCCATTCAACATTTCCGCCATTGTTTCCTCCCTGGGATTGGATTAAGTAGGGGCGGTTTGGACCGCCCCGTTTTGCTCTCTCTTAGCGCGAGGGCAGGGCCACAGTGGCCGAGCCGGGGGTGGTCTTCTCGCCTTTTTCGTTTTCCAGCCAGATGTCGCAGTCCACCAGGTTCGAGCCGCCGTCCTGGTACTTCTTGGTGACCACGCCCTTGGCCGTGACCGGCGTTCCCGGTATGTCCATGCCCCGGTACTGGCAGGCCAGACGCTTCAGGTCGCCGTCGGGGCCCATCCACTTGGTGACCAGGTGGCCCAGAAAGGCGTTTTTCAACGCGCCGTGGAGTATGACATCTTCCAGGCCGTTATTCTTGGCGAAGTCCTTGTCGTAGTGGATCTGGTAATAGTCGCCCGACGCCCCGGCGTACTTGACCAACTGCTGGGTGGTGGGATTCTTTACCAGAGGGGTAATCTCCGTCCCCTCGTCGATGTCGTCCCAATAGATCTGATCGACCATGACTGGCTCCAGCCGCCCCAAAGGCGGATTAGTATCGAATGGATGTGCTGGTCTGGGTGGCGGCAACCTGGTCGTACTGGTTGCGGTATGTGACCACGATGGTGGTGATGATCATCAGGCCCATACGTCCGGTGCGCTCGTTGATGTCGCCTATCTCAGAGATGGCGGTGATACGGTCGCCGGCTCGGATGGGGTGGAAATATTCCCAGTCGCTGCCGCCGTCCAACAGGCGGGTGAAGGGCATGTCGAATGGGTAGGCGGGCCGGTCAACGCCTACGGACCGGAGGAAGGTGGGAGGTGCGATGAGACCACCGTAGCGGGTGTCCCTGGCGGCTACCTCGTCGTTGTAGACCGGATTGTCGTCTTCGATGGCCTGGGCGAACTTGATGATGGCCCCTTTTTCGACGTCAATGGTCTTCGGCTCGCTCTTCTGGCCGATGGCCTGCTGGCGCATTTCCTCGGTCAAAAATGCCGCTTCTGTAGTCACGAAATTACCTCCGGTTGCAGTGCACGGCAAGTCTATATGCCGCCCCCTAGGGTGTCAAGAAATTCCGAGGCTGGGAGGGCGCTCCTGAGTCTGCCCGATGATTGGACAGCCCCAGCTACGCCGATATATAGTTTGTGGGACTTCTCCTCCGGACCGGCATTAGGCACGTCCGCCTGCCTGGGACGTACCCGATGTCCGTACCAGGCAACAGGCCATCTTTCCGCCTGATTTCAACGTGGAGCACGGCCAATGGAGTACGGCTTTTACCTTCCCAACAGCGGCCCGTCAGTCCAACCGGACGCCCTGGCCAGCATTGCCCAACTGGGCGACAGGCTGGGCTTCTACTGCATGGTCATGCCCGACCACGTCCTACAGCCCAACCAGGTCGCCTCGCCGTACCCCTACAGCGTCACCGGCGACATCCTTGAGGCCGGACAGTCGGGTGACGGCGAGTGGCCAGAGCAGATCACCACTCTGGCCTACCTGGCAGGGGTGACGGAGCGCATCCGTATGGTCACCAGCGTGATGATCATCCCCTACCGCAACCCCATTCTCACCGCCAAGATGCTCTCCACCCTGGACATGCTGTCCAAGGGCAGGGTGATCCTGGGCGCGGGAGTGGGCTGGATGGAAGAGGAGTTCGAGCTCTTGAACACCGAGCCCTTCGCCGAGCGCGGCGCGGTGACCAACGAGTACCTAAGGGCCTTCATCGAACTCTGGACCAAGGACGACCCAGAGTTCTCGGGCAAGTACGTCAATTTCTCCAACATCACCTTCCTGCCCAAGCCGGTGCAGAAGCCCCATCCTCCCATCTGGATCGGTGGACAGAGCAAACCGGCCATCAGGCGCGCCGCCCGTATCGGAAACTGCTGGCACCCGGTGGGCGCGATTCCAGCGGCCCCCTTGGAGCCCGAGGAGCTGGCCGAGAACCTGGTGCTCCTACGGGACTATGCCGAGAAAGCGGGACGGGACCCGTCACAGATACAGGTGTCGGTAAAGGCGCCCCTCTATGACGCCAACGACTCCAGCGGCCCGCGGCGGCGGTTCTCAGGCTCGCCCGACGAGGTGCGCCAGGACGTGCAGACCTACGCCGACGTGGGAGTGACTCACCTGATCTTCGACTTCCGTTCCAGCGACCCCAACCAGAACAAAGACCGCATGGCCGCCTTCGCTGAAGAGGTCATGGCGGTCACCTAGAACTTCGCCTGCCCAATTCCATCTCGCATCATCAGGAGGCGCAACATGGACTCATTGAACGAGCGTTACGAGAAGGGTATTGCCAAGCGGGCCGAGATGGCCCAGGGAGACCCCAGTCACTACACCCTGCCCGGCATCGAACTTTTGGCCCCCGACCTGAAACGAATCGTGGACGAAGCTCTCTTCGGCCAGGTCTGGACTCGGCCCAGGTTGAGCGCCCAGCACCGGTGCATGTCCACCATCTCCGCCCTGATGGCCCTAGGGCAGCTGCCGCTGCTGCACCGTCACATCGAGCGCAGCCTGAACCCTGGGTCTCACCCCGGAACAGGTGGTGGAGGTGTTCATCCAACTCACCTTCTACGTGGTCCCATCGGTGGAGACGGCCATGCGCACCGCCAACGCTGTTTTCGAGGCCCGGGGCGTCCAATACGTCCCCAAGCACACCTACGACACGACCATCAGCGCCGACGAGCTGTTCGAGTTGGGCAAGAAGAGCTACGAGGAGCACATCGGCGAGTCCACCCTCTACCCTGTGGAGGACCCCGACTCGGTGGAGATGGACGTGGAGCGTCTCATTGACGAGTACCACTGGGGCGCGATATACAACCGGCCCAACCTGGACGCCCAGAGCCGTGCCATCTGCGCCCTCTCTGCCATGACGGTGATGGGCCAGTACGACCGCCAGATCCGCCGCCGCATCGAGGGCGCCCTGCGGGTGGGCGTGACACCCCAGCAGATCATGGTTGTTTTCGTTCACCTCATCCTCTACGGCGGCTACATCAACTCCCGCACCGCCATGCGGGTCGCCCGCTCGGTATTCACGGAGCAGGGACTGGCAGCCTAGCCAAAACAGGAGCTACGAAATGAAATTACGCCTGGACGACGGCACGGAACTGTTCTATACCGTCGATGACTTCACCGACCCCTGGACCGAGCCCGAGACGGTGGTGATGCACCACGGCATGGCCAAGAGCCACAAGATGTGGTTCGGCTGGGTGCCCATCATCGCCCGGCACTACCGGGTTATCCGCTATGACATGCGGGGCATGGGCCTGTCCGACGTTTCCGGTCCGGAACATCCCTGGACGCTGGACAGTTTCACCAGCGACCTGAAGGAATTCGTGGACAAGATGGAGTTGGACAAGTTCCATCTCATCGGCGAGACGGTGGGCGGCTCCATCTCCATGAACTTCTCCATCAACAACCAGGAGCGACTGCGGTCCCTGACGGTCTGCACCTCGCCCACCAATTTCGACTCCCATCACAAGGAGAGCGCCGAACTGATCGAGCGCGAGGGCATGGGCGTCTGGGTGGAGGACTCCATCGGCCGGCGACTGGACCCCCAGATCGTGGACCCGGCCTACATCCGCTGGTACGCCTCGGAGATGAAGAATACACCGGCGCATGTGGTGGCCGGGTTCCAGGCCAACGCCGGCGGAGACATCGGCCCAGCTTTGAAGAACGTCCAGACCCCCATGCTGATGCTGGCCGCGGCCAGTCTGCGGGAGGAAGTTCTGGGCGACTTCCGGGGCGCCTCGGACCTCTTCCCCAACGGCCGGAAGGTGATCTTCCCCGGCGTGCAGGGGTTCGTGCAGCATATCCTGCCCGTGCCGTGCGCCCGGGTCTGGCTGGACTTCGCCCAGGGGCTGGACTAACTCCAGAATTCAGCGGAGATTTTCGGCGCTATCCTGGGCGCCCTCGTGCTCTTAGCCGCTTTCAAGCCGGCGTTGCGACTCCAGCCCCGAGAGCTGCAATAGAAAAACGTGCGTCGTTGACCGCCGACGCCTACCAGAATACAATCCGCCTGCCCACGACCCCACGACTGGAGCCCAACAGATGCCCCAAACACTCAGCCGCACCTACGCCCAGTTTGTCTCCACACTGAGCTACGACCAACTGCCCGATGCGGTGGTGGATAAGCTCAAGGCCTCGGTCCTGCACGCCATGGTGGTTTCCATCATCGGAGCCCAGACCCACCACGGCGAGGCGGCCATAGCGCTGACCAAAGAGGAAGATGGCAAGCCCGACGGCGCCACTATCCTGGTGGACGGCAGCAAGGCGACCCGGAGCGGCGCCGCCTTCGCCAACAGTAAGCTGATGCATGCCACCAACCAGACCGATTCCTACCGGATGCTGATCCACCCCGGTCCCTGCATCATCCCCGCCGGACTGGCCACAGCCGAGTTGCTGGGGGCTTCAGGCCAGGAGTTCCTCACAGCCCTGGCGGCGGGGTACGAGGTTGAGTCCCGCATCGCCGGAGACTTCATCCCCACCACCCAGGCGCGGGGGTTCCGCTGCAGCCCGGTGTACGGCACCTTGGGCGCGGCCATCACCACCGGCAAGCTAATGGGCCTGGACGAAGACCAATTGGTAACGGCCCTGGCCCTGGCCTGTACTTTCGCCTCAGGTACGACCGAGGGCCCGAGGGTCAGCGGCAGAGAGATGATGTACCACGAGCCCCATGCCACCAGGGCCGGTATCACCGCCGCGCTTCTGGCCAGGGAAAACCTCAGAGGATCTGAGACCTGCCTGGAGGGCGAGGCCGGCTTCTACAACGCCTTCACCGGCAACAACAGAGGCGAGCTGACGTACACCTTTGGCGGGCCCAACAAAACCGACATGGCCCAGACCGTGGCGGAACTGGGCTCCCGGTGGGAGACCCTCCACATCACACCCAAGATCTACCCGACTGCCGGGTACAACTGCCCGGTCATCGAGTTGACCACCAGAGCCAGGGCCAACCACAACGTCGCTCCAGAAGACGTGGAGAACATCGCGGTGGAGATGAACTGGTTGGAGACCACCTACCCCTCCCCCGCCTTCCCCAACCCGGACCGTTCCATGCCCGGCGTGGGCAGCACCAACTATTTCGTCGCGTACACCTGGGTGCACGGCAGCTACCCGCCGTTGCGCCAACGGCTGGACCCCGGACTGGGCGAGACCGAGGCCGACCGGGCAGTGCTGGACCTGCAGCAACGAGTGACGGTCACTGGAGTGAAAGAACGGGGCAACTTCGCGCCCGGCATCACGATCAAAACCCGCTCGGGCGACGAATTCCACGACGAGTTGAACGGCAACGAACTAAAATGGGACCTGGCGACGGAGTCCCAGCGCATAAGTGAGATATTCGACGAGATGCCCTGGCCCCGGGCCCAACTGGACCGCTTGGTGTCCATCACCACCGGACTGGACGGACGGCCGTCTCTGGCTGGCCTCATCGAGACCTGCGTACCCGCATAACATTCGAATTTTTTGGGAGGTCGCCAACCCATGGACCTGTCACTGGAAGGGAAGATCGCCATCGTCACCGGAGGCAGTAAGGGAATCGGCCGGGCCGCCGCCCTGGCCCTGGCCCAAGAGGGTGTGGACGTGGCCATCTGCGCCAGGGGCGTGGAAGACCTGGAGAACACGGCCGCCGAGATCAGGGCCGAGACCGGACGCAACGTACTCCCCGTCCCCGCCGACATGACCAACCCCGACGACATCAAGAGGCTGGTGGCGACCACCGTCTCCGAACTGGGCGGCGTCGATATCCTGGTGAACAACGCCGTGAACTCCAAGGCCGCGCCCTTCATGGAACTGACCGACGAGGACTGGCTGAACCACATCAACGTCAAGGTCATGGGCTACGTGCGCTGTTCCAGGGAGGTCATACCCCACATGCAGGAGCGGGGCGGCGGAAGGATCATCCACATTGGGGGCATGGCGGCCCGTTCGGCCAACCGCCTGGCCAACAGCAACGGGGTGACCAACTCATCGGTGTCCAACATGGCCAAGAACCTGTCGGACCAATTCGCATCCCAAGGGATACTGGTCAACTGTATCCACCCCGGCACCACCAGAACAGAGCGGCAGGACCGGAGCCTGAGAGCCCGGGCGGAGGACGGCAACATCAGCGTGGAGGAGGCCGAACGGCGGGCGGTGGCCGACATACCCATAGGCCGGATGGTCGAGTCCAAGGACATCGCCGACCTCATCCTCTTCTTGGTCTCCGACCGCGCCGGAGCAATCACCGGCCAAACTATCGCGGTAGAAGGTGGCGCGGGCAGAGGCATG
>CEUS01272053.1_pt1 | contig 21151 bp, 10 predicted proteins | sample 427031 | NCBI WGS metagenome assembly CEUS01 (sample SAMEA2622837, study PRJEB7988) | marine metagenome | biome: marine biome (ENVO:00000447); feature: marine epipelagic mixed layer (ENVO:xxxxxxxxx); material: "saline water (ENVO:00002010), including plankton (ENVO:xxxxxxxx)" | depth 140 m | reverse complement strand
GCAGCGATACTCGTCGAAAATGGCTGCCGGTTACACCAGCCAATCCATAGTGGTCAGCCAATCTTTCGTTGACGAAGGTGTAATCGGCCGTGAGGAGCTCGATAACTGGGCGGTTAAGTCGGACGACACCATCAAACAGCAGTTCGGTCTCACGCAGCATGCTCTGTCGCAGTGATTCATCGAAAGCCACAGAGAAAGGTTCGCCAGGCCGCACTGTTGTTTCGAGGTTGCGAAGCTCTAGCCATTGAGCTGCGAAATTTGTTGTTAATGAAAGCGATCGAGAGTCAGCTATCATCCGGCGAACCTGACCCGAAAGGATCTGAGGTTGACGGAGTTGGCCGTCTTCTGCGAGCGTTAGCAGCTCATCGTCTGGAATACTGCTCCACAAGAAAAACGAAAGCCTCGAAGCAAGCTCAATATCGCTAATCGGGTACGACACACTCGGTGAAACGCCCTCGGGATCCAGTTCGACTCGATAAAGAAATTCAGGACTGACCAGTAATCGCCGCAAAGCCATCTCGATTCCGAGATCAAAGGTAGCACCTGTTTCAGCTCGTTCCTGCAGGTAGAAGCTCATGAGCTCAGCGACTTCTGTGTCTGTAGCAGGACGTCGGTAGGCACGGCGCGAAAGGTTTGACAATATCTGTCTAGCACATTCCGTCTGCTCTGCATCACTCTTCGGCCTACACGTGAAGATTTTTCTTCGGGCGTCCGTGTCACCAACCCCCGTTGAGTCAAATGGACCCGTAACGGTGACACTTCGCACGAAGGGTTGGGCCCCTGCCCGTCCTCCAGCATTGCCAGAAACGCGGGGGTTCGAAAAGGGTTGCCTGACCTTTTCCACTAAGGCAGACGCCTTCTTAAAGAATGTGACCCCCACTTGATGTGAGCCACTCATGAGGGGAAGACGGAGGTCGATCACCGAAGCGTTAGCATATGGGTTGTCGCCGCCTTCAGTATTGGGCCCTACTGTAAAGACTGCAGCTTGTTCTCCGTCCACCATCACTTCAAGGTCGTGATTATGTGAAAGCCGTCTAGTGCCCGTTAACTCGATACGTAAGTTGTAGTCAGCGTCTCGAGGAAAGAGGTGACCGAACAGTAAACCTCCCCTGCTACCAAAGGGCAAACCGTCTACGCGCACATTCTGAGGAAGGTCTTGGGCTGCAGAGTAAGTATCTGCTGTAGTCGCAGACACGGGACTCCCTACAGCCCACCGGCTGATTTTTCGGGCTGCGTTCAGGTAACTCTCGAGAAGAGCCTGCGACATACCAAGCACACCGCCGATGTTGTCGAATCCGAAACTAGAATCATCGGCCGGTAAGAAGTCAACTGCCTCGATCTCAAGTCCAAGAAGGTCTCGGATCGAATTCCGATATTCAGTGCGGTTCAATCGATGGAATGTTGCTGTGCGCCCAGGATCCCGCTCTATTGCCCAAGCTTCATCAAGTTCATTTTCCAACCAGCCCGAAAAACTTTGAAGTTCGTCTTCCCCTGGTCGAGGACGACCGGCTGGGGGCATTAGCCCTCCCCGTAATTTTCGGACAACCTTCTCCCACTCATTTGGGTTGGCGCCAACCGCCGCCAAGTCAAGGCTGTCCAATTTCAACCCCACTGCCCGGAGTTGGTCAATCAGTGGTGAGGTTGGCTGATCTCGCCCATCAACAACTTCTTGGTTGTGACATTGAACACAATAACGGTCGAGGAGTAATCGGTGGGCGCCAAGTGGCTCCTCTTCGACCTCTTGTTCTTGAGGGAAAACTTCAGGACTTGGTGCTTTTACCGGTCGACCGCTTGATGCTGCGATCCGTGGGGCTATCACTAGAGACAGGATGATCACAGGCAGAGCGAGTTTGTCTTTCACTCAAACACCCCGTAGTCAGGCATAGATGGTAGCCTTAAGTTTAGCAGATTAGACCATTTTCCGGTCATCTACCCGATGGAACAGGCAGTTTCTTGATTAGCAATCATCCGCTCACAGCTGGGTTCAGCTAACATCCCAAGTGATGGATAAGTTTTTTGCTGTTACAGCCAGAGGCACCGAACAGGTTCTTGCAGAGGAACTACATGAGATTGGCATTGTCACCGTCGAAGCCCTACGCGGTGGAGTCGGGTTTGAAGGAAATTTGACTGAGGCTTACCTCGCTTGCCTCTGGTCTCGAGTCGCGAGCCGGATTCTGCTACCGATTCACACCTTTGAAGCTTTTGGCGCTAGTGACCTTTACGACGGGGTCAGCTCGATCGATTGGACACTCCATCTTGATGCCACACAAACCCTCGCGGTTGATGTCGCGGGGAAGAATGCCTCTGCAGGTCCAGGTCACTTCATTACCCTTAAGGCCAAAGACGCTATCGTGGATCGGATTCGCCAACATGGCCAGTCTCGCCCAAACATTGACAGTGTTCGACCAGACGTCCGGGTCAATTTGCATGTGCGCGGCCCAAAAGTGACTGTCAATATCGATCTCTCTGGCAGAGGTCTTCACCGAAGGGGGTTCGATCGAGTGGGTACCGAGGCACCGTTAAAGGAGAATCTGGCAGCCGCTATACTTCGACTTGCGGGGTGGACGCCGAAACACTCTTCCTGTCCCCTCTTCGATCCCATGTGTGGTTCTGGAACAATACTAATGGAAGCTGCCTGGATGGCTCTTAATGTAGCTCCAGGTATAAATCGAAAACACCGAGGGGATAAAGGTTGGAGGGGACACGATTTAGTGCTCTGGGAGCGTTTACGGCAGCAGGCCCTGGAACGTTCCAAGGCGGCCGCTGGAGAGACCCTTTTAATCGCCGGGACGGATCGGTCTGATCAGGCAATTTCCTACACCTGTGAAAACCTGAAGCGGGCGGGGCTTGAATCGGCAGTACAAGTGGAAAAGCGTGATCTTAGCCAGGTTACCCACCCCTTCGACCGGCCTGGTATTTTGATCACGAACCCGCCCTACGGCGAACGCCTTGGCAATACAAGGGAACTCGGCCCCCTCTATGAACTCCTTGGAGATACCCTCAAGCGACGATTTCCTGGCTGGCAAGCGTGGATCTTGAGTGGAAACCAGAGTCTCACCAAGCGTATTGGCTTGCGATCCAGATCCAAGCATATTGTTTTTAATGGCCCTATCGAATCCAAATTATTGGAAATCCCAATCTCTGCCAAGAGGATTGCCGGAGAGCTCCGCCCAGGCTGGCGTCGACCCAGCAAGGAGTCTCAAGGTTTGCTCACCCGACTCCAAAAGAATCTCCGCAAATTACGTCCCTGGGCAACGCGTGGGCATCTGACATGCTATCGGCTCTATGACGCCGAGGTTCCCCATTACAATGTTGCAATTGACTGGTATGATGGATGGGTTCGCATCGAAGAGTATCTGCGGCCAAGCAAGATACCCCAGAGAGATGCTGACCAGCATCTTTTTGACACGAGGCTTGTAGTAGAAGAGGCACTAGAAATCAATTCCAACTCAATCGTGCTTCGGGTTGCAGAAACACAAGCTGCCTCGCCGTCGGAGAAAGATATTGAAGGGCCTGATTTTCTCACCATCGATGAGGGCGGCTCACGTTTTAAGATCAACATAGAATCTCACTGGGAGCCCGGCTTGCGACTGGAAGAGCGCTCCCTGCGAGCCCGTATCCAGAAACAGTCACTCAATTCCCATTTCCTCAATTTATTTGCGTACACGTGTACAGCCTCAGTTGCGGCAGCAATCGGCGGAGCGGAGTCAAGCGTCAGCGTCGATAGTTCTCAGTATCACCTCGACTGGGGACAGAAGAATTTTTTAGCGAATGACATAGCATTGCCCAAGCATCAATTTATTCGGGCGGAAGTCGAAGATTGGCTGTCTAACAACCAACATGACAGATATGACCTGATACTAGTATCCTCGCGGACCAGTCTTGGTTCTCAGTATCTCAAGACTGAGGAGGCAGGGCTAACCCAGACACGCCTCCTTCAGAAGACCTGTAGCCTTCTGAGTAGCACCGGGGAACTTTTATTTGTGACGGCTCAGAGAACGTTCAGACCTCACTTGGTGGACTCTGCCACGTTTCGAATTAGCGATATAACGACAGAGATTACCTCTCGTGATTTTAAACAACGACCTCTATTGAAAGCCTGGTCAGTTCGACGCAGTATATGAAGCTGTCTGGGCACTAAGGAAAACGGTCGCCTGAGTCAACTTAGTTTCGAATCCGCGTACTTGAAGAACACCGCTGTATGACCATCAATTGGTTCCCCGGGCATATGAACAGGGCGAGACGAGAGATAGTTCAGTCTCTTGCTACTGTTCGTTTAGTCATCGAGGTTCTTGATGCCAGAATTCCGTTCAGTAGCGGGAATCCCGTCATTAAGACTCTGCTCGAAGACAGGCCATGCATCACGGTTCTCAACAAGTGCGACTTGGCTGATCCCGCTGCTACCGACGAGTGGCTAACTTACCTAAATGCACGGGTAGGAACCAGAGCAATAGCGTTTCATAGAGATGCGCAGGAGACCATACAAGAGATAATTGCGCTAGGTCATTCTCTGGCACCCACCCTTAACGGAAGAAAATCGGTCACCGGCATGATTCTGGGAATCCCTAATTCTGGAAAATCAACCCTCCTCAATTGTCTGGCCGGCCGCAAGGTCGCCCAGACAAGTAATAAGCCGGCAGTCACCAAGAAACAACAGCGCGTGAAAGTCCGAGATGGTCTTTGGTTCTTGGATACCCCAGGGATGCTCTGGCCCAAGCTGTCACCACCAGACTGCGGCTATCGACTGGCGCTCACCGGGGCAATACGCGATTCGGTCTTGGACCTCGAGGACATTGCTTATTTCGCTGCCCACTATCTAATGGAACACTACCCTGCTGCACTCGCGGAGCGATATAAGTTAATGATGCCTCCACCGAACGACGAGATAGAGTTGGTTCGTGCGATTGGGCTGCGTACGGGCTGTATTGGAAAGGGAGGTCTTGTGAGTCTTGGAAAAGCGGCCCAGTTGTTCATCCGTGACATCAGACAAGGCGCTCTCGGCCCGATTAGCTTCGAACTCCCGAGTATAGACTGATTATCTCCCCATTGAAGCAGTCGTGCTGGGGCCTAGGCTGTTCTGACAACCAAAGTCTATACCTCAGCCAATAAAGGTAGCTGTCCAGTGCTGTCGCCGAAGTTCTCCACGTCTACACCAAATTTCTCAAGAAGGCTCAAAGATAGATTAGCAAGGGGTGTTCCCTTCGGATAGCGGAGGTGGCGATTGCCTCTGAAACCAGTGTGTTTGCCCCCAACAATAACCACCGGGACACTGTAGTTATTGTGGGTGTTGCCGTCACTCATGCCCTTGCCGTAAAGAACCACCGTGTTGTCCAGCAATGTTCCGTCTCCTTCGACGGTCGACTGAAGCTTTTCAAGGTAGTATGCAAGAGTCTGGACGTGATAGGTGTTCAATTTAGAGAAGTCCTTCATTTTCTCGGGATTGTTCCCATGGTGCGACATCGAGTGATGGGCCTCTGGCAGGCCGATCTCATCATAGGTACGATTTATGTTTTCTCGTGCCATCATAAACGATGTAACCCGTGTGACATCGGCCTGGAACGCGAGGAGCTGAAGGTCAAACATCAGTTCTGCATATTCTCGAAACGTACTTGGCACACCTACCGGTCGCTCAGGCAGATCGAAGTCTTTGTTGTAGGATTCGGCCCGTTGGATCCGGTTTTCCACATCACGAATCGCATCTAGATATTCACCTAATTTTGATCGATCCCGACCATCGAGTTTCTGCGAAAGTCTGGAGATTTCGTCACTGAGTCCATCGAGGATACTTCGGTCCTCCTGAACCCTTACAGCTCGGTCTTCCGCGCTATCTCCTGTGCCGAACAACCTCTCAAAGACGAAACGCGGGTTGGTCTCGGCCGGTAGCGGCATGGTGGGAGTTTTCCAAGACATCGAATTCATATAGGCACAGGCATAGCCATGGTCGCAGGCTCCAACAACATCGTTACGATCGACTGCTACCTCGAGGGAAGAAAGTTTCGATTCTCGAGAGATCTTTTGAGCAATCAGCTGGTCCACTGTGGTCCCAGCCTGGACATCAGCTCCTTCCGTTTGCTTAGGATGAACAGAACTCATGAAAGCTGGAGCGGCCCGCGGATGTTGGCCTCCCGTGTCGCCTTGATCCGTGGCGGGATAATTATCCAGACCGGTGAATAGCAAAGTCTGATCTCGAAACGGCTCCAAAGGCCTGAGAATGGGTGAGAATTCGAAGCCCGCCCCGTCATTAACAGGTGTCCAATCGAACATGTTGGCACCGTTTCCCACATAAATCGCTGAGAAACGAGGGAGGCGTTTGGGTGCCGCCGACATTGCGGGGGACATCGCATCGAGGAAAGGCAGAGCAAGGGTGGCACCAATTCCCCGAAGAAAGGTGCGTCGAGGCAAGGCAACCTTTGTGATTAGCATTGAAAAACCTCCACCATCTCAAGAATGGTTCAACTGTTCAATTCCCACGTGCGCGTGCCATGCGCAGTTGAAATAAATCACTTTCAACAACGCCTTGTATGAGTGAACTGAATGAATACTTCTCCGCTGCCGCATCCCGTTTTATTTTCCGGATTGCTGGGGCATCGGTAGCTTCCAGCCCTCTTCCAAGAGAGTAGGTTAACAGTCTCTCAGTCACCGTCGTCAAAAATTCCTCAGAATATCCAAGCAAAAGTTGTCGCAGTTCGCCCGGTCCTGTAAATTTAGTTCCGTCGGGCAGCTCGGCGGACACATCGATCGCCATGCCTGAAGAATAAATATCCCGCCATTCGCCAATTGCGTCAAAATTTTCCAGTGCGAAGCCAAGCTGGTCCATCTGAGCGTGGCAACCGGCACAGACAGGGTTAGCCCGATGTGCGGCCATTTGTTCCCGCATCGGGAGTACCTTCCGCGGGTCTCTCTCCTCGATGAGGTCGGGTACGTTAGGTGGGGGCGGGGGTGGCGGAGCCCCCAAAATATTCTCCAAAATCCATTTCCCGCGGATGACGGGTGACGTCCGATTAGCTCGTGATGTGCCGGTGAGGATCGAGCCTTGGCCCAGAAGTCCCCGACGCACACTTTCGGCTGGAAGATTGACCCTTCGGAAACGTTCTCCGTAGATGCCAGGAATACCATAATGCGTTGCAAGCCTTTCATTTAGAAAAGTATAGTCGGCATCCAAGAGAGTCAGGACACTGCGGTTGTCTCGAATAATGCTCTCAAAGAAAAGTTTTGTTTCCTGCTCAAAGGCTTGTCTTAGGTTGTCATCGAAATGAAACAATAACTCTGGACTCGGCTGCAATCCCGCAACGTTGCGGATGTGCAGCCATTGACCAGCAAAGTTGTCAACCAAGGCTTGAGCCCGGTCGTCTAACAACATTCTTTGGACTTGCATGCGCAGGACATCGGATTGTCCCAGCTGGTCAGCAATAGCTAGCTCAAGCAATTCTTCGTCGGGAATACTACTCCACAAAAAGAATGACAGCCGCGACGCTAACTCCAGATCCGAAATCCTGTAAGGCGTGTCCGGAGGAACAGTCTCTGGTTGTTCTTCCAGCCGAAACAGAAAATTTGGACTGACAAGGATTCCCCGTAGAGCCAATTCGACACCAGCCTCGAATCCCCCCCGCCTTGCGCCCTCGTGGTAGAGATCCAAAGGTGCCTTCAGATCATCTTCGGTTATGGCCCGCCTGTAGGCTTTTCTGGCAAGTTTGGAAATGATCGAAGTGGCACAAAGAGTCTCTTGTGAGCTGTTCTCCGGTTGGCAGATAAACAGTTTTCGACGGCTTGGGGATGGACTGGAGGAGGAACCATCAAGCCCTGCTGTTATGGTTACACTTGAGATCTCTGGCTCGCCGTTTCTCGCTCGATAGGGGTCCCTCCGTAGGGACGGGGCGAACAAGTCTTCAACGTAAGCTGACGTCTTTGCGACAAAATACACTTGTACCAGATGCCCGCCAGCAGCTATTGGAATCTTAAACCTGAGTGCCTGTAATACCTTTTGACTGCGTTCATCCCCACGAAGGCCAGAAAATTCAGCTCCCCCGACCGTTGTTGTCCACAACCGGTTTCCATCGATGCTGACATCGAGGCGGTGTCGTTCTGTTGTTATACCTTCGAATCCGCCATCGACACCACCCTCCTTGGGGCGCAGTTCAAATAGATACTCTCCGCTTGTCGGAAAGTAGTGACGGAAGGACCCGCCGCCACGCGACCCGAAAGGAAGATCGTCGTTGACTCTCCGACCTTGGTCACGGTCGGTCGGAAAAAATCGGGTCTCAGGCGTGGGAGAGGCCTGAGGCCGACCTACTGCCATTTGTGCGATATGGGCCGCGGAGCTCAAGTATCGTTCAGCCAAAACTGAGGACAACATGAGCGCGTCGGCATTGTTGTCGAACCCGTAAGCGGCATTGTCCGCAGGTAACAAAGATGCGTCGATATCCACAGATAGTAGATCGCGGATCGCATTTCGATATTCAACACGGTTCAACCGGTGAAGGGTGGGGCGTCCCGGGTTAGGTGCCTCTTCAGCTGCACGGTCTAAGCTGGACTCCAGCCAGGTTACAACAGCTCTAGTTTGAGACTGGTTTGGACGCGGCCTTCCTGCTGGTGGCATAGCTCCGGTTCTTAACTTCCTAACCACCTCTTCCCAAGCCTTGGCATCCCGACCGATGTCAGTCAAATCTAATGCGTCAAGCGCAAGGCCGCCAGTTCTCAAACGTTCGTTGTGGCAAGAAAAACAGTATGTCCGAAAGAGTCCCTCTGCCGGTTCGACTATATCGACCTGTTCTGCGAGAATCTCCTGGAATTCTGCAGCCCTAACCTCTAGAGAAAAATTACCCGAACGACCTTGCCCAAAAGTCGTTACCTGAAGCAGGAGTATCCCGGTCGTTCGCAAGAGCAGACTGGATTTCATCGGTCGAAAGCCTCCTCAGGAATCGCCGCTGCACATGGGGCCGGACATTGAATTTCCTTTGCACCTAACTCCCTGAGAAGTATAGCGGTATGAGGATGGGCCGCGAAGGAATTACCGTACTCGACGCCGTCTGCCACTTTTAGAGGGGTTCGACCATCCTTAGCAATTACATCTAGTCTCGCACCTTGCTGATGTAAATATTTCACCACGTTATTGGCACCTCGGTAGGCAGCTGCGTGCATCGCCGTCTCCCCGGTGTCGCTAATAAAATTGACATCGGCACCCCACTCTTCGACAAGGAGACTGACTGCCTCCAAGACTTGATCAAGGCTTGCCCTATCTTGATTTGAAGCCCATGCGATGCCAGCGGCTGCCATCAAGGGGGTAATATTGTCGTCGGTAAAAATGTCAGGATCAGCACCTTGATCTAGCAGCAGTCGCATTACCTCTACATCAGCGGCCTTCGCGGCCAGAATAAATGCGGTGGCCCCAGTAAGATGTCTCCGATAACGGGCGCCGGACCAACGAGGCTCCTCCATGGAGTTTCTGCCATTTACGTCAGCACCGTATGCTAGCAATGATTTAATGACACGAATTCGATCAAGCTTTACGGAGATGAATTGATCACTGATATGCCAATTGGCAACATGGACAGCAGCCTGTAACGGTCTGCCGAAAATATTTCCTCTCGCTACGCCCTCGGACTCTCGTTCGGTATAACCCAATTTTCTGAACGTCAAGGGCATGGGTTCAGCTCGGATGCCTTGGACAGTAAGTCGAGTAGAACCCCCTTCCAAATTTGGGTTGGCGCCTGCTTCTAGCAGGAGGTCAACAAGGTCCTCGTGACCGTTAATCACAGCAACAAGTAGCGGGGTAGCTCCGTCAGGACGCTGGATATTCACGTCGGAACCAGCTGCAAGCAGGGCACGCACCCCAGCGAGGCTACCCTTTCTAGCTGCAAACAAGATTGCTGTAGCCCCACTATTCGACATGGTGTGTATATTCGCCCCTGCTGCGATTAAGAGTTTCATGACCGAGGCATGACCTTCGGCCGCCGCCCACATAAGCGCCGACTGACCGTTCCAAGACTCCTGGGCATCAAGATTGGCCCCGGCCGCTATCAAGACCGACACTGCCTCGGGCTGCCCAGTTCTGGAGGCAAGCATTAAGGGTGTTTCCCCTGAGTTGACATTATGGTCAAGGTCATTTGGGTTCAAGCCGGCTTCAAGCAATAGCCTAATGACAGCGGCGCTGCCATTCTTTGCTGCGAGTCCAAGGGACGTAACTCCATAGCTGTTTTCCGCTTCAACATCAGCCCCTGCTTCAATCAGTGATGCCGTAATGCTGACGTCGTCAAGATAGGCGGCCCAGTGCAGGGCTGTCGAGCCGTCGCCTGCCACTGCGTTCACATCGATGTCACCAGCCAAAAGTGATCGTACCGAGGTTCTATCACCTGTACGCACGGCTTCTATGATCAAAGGTCTAGTTATCTGAGCTTGTACCGCAACCGCAACTAGGTGGACACCCATACCAAGCGCCACAATCAACTTCCAGGTTAGCCGCCCCTCCGGAGTCTTTGCGAGCATAGTTGATACCCTGCACCCTTAAACTTTCAAGACGCCTCTCATACGAATTCTCAACATCATGGAGGTTGTTTCTGACCGGTCTCAAATGGCTCAAAGCTTTGAACCCACCGTCGGGTATCTCCTGGCCATCGGGCGGGTACCCGGGCTCAAAACCTAGGACTTATAGCCACTTAGATTACGCCGTCCCCCACCCCTTTGATGTTCTGAAGCTACTGTCCGGCATTGCTTTCTTCTACCCGGGCTCCGCCTAACATGACTGGCATCGAATAGTTGCCCTCATGGCAGGCGTACTCAAACATGGGTTCTGGATTTAAGCGAAGTGGAACTGAGGCCGTCCAGGAACTGACCCAAGTCTCCGGATCGGTTACGGTGAATTCATATTCAAGAGTGTTCACATCCACCCGTGTAAAACGCTCGGTCAACCTAGCACTTGCGGTAGTCCCCCGCCATTTGCGCTTTGCATCAAAATTCCTCGTTTCAACCACAAGGGTGTCACCTTCCCAGTGCCCTCTAGAATCACCAGACCACTGCAGCACATCTGGGTCCAGGTGATTCCGACCGTCGAGCGGTATGATTCGTGAGGTGTTGACCATCTCGGTCATGACTACAACGGTGTCTTCTGTCTGAAACAATTGCATATTGTTATTGTAGGCACTAGGCGTAAATGGCGGTCCCGCATTGAAACCTAAGATGCACCTCACACCAGAACTGAAATCCTCCCAACTGTCAGCAGGGTGTTCGGCCCGATAGGCTTGTCGTTCTTCTGCCCTTCTCTGTCCCGCGGCTGTGAGATTCGGATATCTGCCATTCGGCGGATAAACGATCAGAGAAGTCCGCCTCGTATCAATGGTTCTCGTGCCGGAATCGATCCAGAATTGGTTATATGAACCGGGAGCGCCTCGGTTGGCACCAACTGCTGACCGCCTATCTACGTTCCCTCCGGCTTCAGTTCGCTGAGACTCCAGGTTCCAAAGTGCTGTTTCACGATCGACGGCAGCTTGGTCGAGGGCTGCGGCTTCTTCGGGACTGAGAAATTCACGTTCCCCATATTCTTCCGGGCGCTCCATCCTTGTGATGGTGCGAAAATCCCACACTCCCTGAAGGTCTGGCTTTCCCCATGTCGTGCGAGGAGCATCGTCTTGGGCCTCTGCAGGCAATGTGCCAACTGCTATAACTGCGATTATGGTCGCTAGCACGTGAAGTAAGGCTACCCTTTGCAACATAAGAGATCTCCTCTGTCGTTCTGCTTAACAGCACCAATACCAAGTATTGCAGGTTACTTATACACTGGTCCGAACCAGACCGCTAGCGTTCGGAGCAACTGCCAATCGCTCACATCGTCGTTGGCATTCCGCTACTGAGAACCACCTCCTCAGTGCAAGGCAGCAATCTCAAGCTATTCCGGTAGCGCAAAGACAAATAGGTTGTTCCCAGAACTAGGCCGAAGCTCAGGTGTCAGGCCCATGAAATGGGAGGCTGTACCGCCGGAGCCCGTCGCCACCGCTACGAATTGTTGCCCGTCGACAGCAAAGCTGATGGGGAAACCGCTGACTGGCGATCCAAGGTTAATTTCCCACAACACTTGACCGGTCTCTTGGTCGAAGGCCCTGAACCGCCCGTTTACGTCGCCTCCAAAGAGAAGTCCCCCTCCAGTCGCTACCAACGACATGGTGGCGGCTCGCTGTTCGAAAAGCCAGGCAGTCTCACCGGTTTCGACCGAGATGGCTCGGACAGTTCCAACATTATCCGTACCCGGAGCGACTTGGTGACGATATGCAATTGCATAAGTACTTGAGCGACTCTCGGTGCGCTCAGCAGGTCGATCCATGTCAAACTCCGTGGTCGCCATCATGCGGGCACAGGTGTTCCGCAGCGGCATATACATAGTATTGGTCAACGGACTGTAAGCCCCGGCCTCCCAATCCTTTCCGCCATTCCATGTCGGGCAAGCAAACACCTCCTGCCCTGGCCGGTTGAACACGACCTCGGCATTCTCGGTCACTACACCAGTGGCACCGTCGATGTTGCTGATCACGTTCTGCGTCACTGTTGGGGTTGCCCAGAGAAATTCTCCGGTTTCCCTATCGACGGTATAGACCACACCCGTCTTGCCAGGGATCCCTGTCATCACCTTCCTAACCTCGCCTGGCCTGATCCCAGGGTTTATCCAGCTTACCGCTGCCGGATCGGGTGAGACAGCGGTGTCGACCAGAATTCGCTCGAACGGATGGTCGAGGTCCCAGTGATCGTTCAGGTGCTGGTAGTGCCAACGAATTTCGCCGGTGGCTACTTCAAGGGCCAGTGTCGAGTTGTGATAAAGGTGAGTCTTGTCCGTTCCCCCGAGCATGAACTTGGGCGCTGGAGAGGTCACCGACGTGCCCTGGTATATCAATCCCAGTTCCGGATCATAGCTGGCCGGCATCCAGGTGCCCACGTGAATCCGTTGTTCCCAGGGCACACCACCCCATGTTTCATCACCGGGCTCCCCTGGTCGAGGCACAGTGCTTCGACGCCAGAGCTCCTCGCCGGTTCGGGCGTCGTGCGCTATTATCACGCAGGTCTCGGGCCCGCCCCGTGGGCGGCAGCTACGCCCAGAAATGGCCCTACCATCAGCTATGATCGGTCCAGAGCTGTGCCCAGCCGGGTTCAACTGGTAATCGAAGATCTGTGTCTCCCAAGCAACCTCTCCAGTGACCGCGTCAAGACCAAGGAAAAAATCATCGTCCGTAGTGTTAACAATAAATCGGTCGTAGATGGCTATATTCCGGTTGCCCCTAGCATTACCTCCAACCATTTCGTAGACGTCCTCCGGTAGATCACGACGGTAGGACCAGAGGAGGTCACCACTAACCGCATCGAGTGCTTCGATCACATCCGATGATTGAGGCATGTACAAAACCCCATCGTAGGCCAGTGGCGTTCCCTCCATCCGACCTGGTGCCAACGCCCGAGTCCAAACCAGCCGGAGAGCCTGCACATTTCCGATGTCTATTTGTTCGAGCGGGCTGTAGCCCCATCCATCTGTCTTGCGACGCCAACTCAGCCAGTCACTGGACTCGGGCGCTTGAAGCATTGCGTCCGTTACTGGGACAAAATCCCTGGGTGTCTGAGCCTGAAGACTAGTCGCGTTTATTGCGACTAACACCCCGACAAAAACGATCAAGGACAAATTCCTTGGAGCGTTGCATTCGATTTGCATGCTATGAACCCTCATCACCAACTGATTGACTCACCCACTTTATACCTTGGTATTTTTGACAGAGATTCAACTGACTTGATTGTTAGTCTTGGCCGGGGTCACCATTGAAACCACTTCCCTTTCAGCGAGTCATATATGCCTGGCTAAAATCGTTCCGGCTGTTTGTCATAGTAAATCTTCCGTCTGACATGACCGAAGCTTGAAGCCAATGTCCTTCGCATCCTTCTGTTTCTTCCAGGTTGGCGATCATTTCAGCTTGAGTGTTGTGAGCAGGGTTGGAATCGAGAAGTGAGAGATGGCCCTGCCACACGGCTTCAACATCAGGACTTTTTAACATCCTTTCGTAGTGACTTGTTGTAACCTCGGTGTACCCTGGCGATGTGCCACCTAAACCCTTGCGAGGTCCATTGTTAACCACGATAACTTGAGGTTTGATAGCGTACAGGTGACTGGGTGCCCCGGCGTCATCCCATGCTCCATGCCGACTCGTCTGGTAAAGAGTCACTTCCCCTACCAAGTTGATAGGGCATGCCAATTCGACCTCCTTTGCCCAGTTGAAGTCCCCTAGGTCTAGAAAGGTAAAGCTCTCGAAAGTAAACAAGACCCCTATGCTTCGTTGGTTTTCCGGACTTGCTTGTGGCTTCTGCACCGCGTTCGCACATAGGGCATTGACCGCACCTCCGTTGATAGGGCTCTGGATAAGCCTTTCATCTGATGCCACTATATCGATCAAAACAGGACCAAAAGGAATCTGGTCTCCGGCCGACACAGCCACTCGTTTCCCATCACAGACTCTGAGATAAGCGTCAACCCATTGTTGATTGCTCGGTTCTGTGTTGGTTCCGTGGTCATAACATTTACCGATTGGGATCATCTCGGCCAGCCCATTCAACCCACCAACATGATCTCGATGGAAATGCGTTATTACTAAGTGATCAATCCTGACGACACCTGCTTCCTGGGTCGCTTCGAATATTCGCAGGGCGTCCCGGTTGTCATCCGACGGGAAACCGGTATCCACTAGCAGGGATTCGCCATTCGGTGAAATCAAAAGAGTCGCTGCGCCACCCTCAACATCAACCCAGTAGATGTCAAAGGACTGAGCTTGGATCTGTACGTGACAAATCGCAATCCAGAAAGCAGCCGCCAACCAGATATTCCGGTTTCTTGAAATAGTCATACATCCCCCACCAGATAGTATCGTTTCCGTCCCCCTTTGAGACTACATTTACCAGGGCCTTCACTAAGACTTTACCCCCTCTCCGGAAGTCGGGCTTGGCGGACAGGTCTGAGAGAGGTTCAAGTCTCTATTTGAAACTTAGTGTGACTTGGTATCCAGCATACTTCCGCACATTGATTACACATTTCTCAAAAATCAGGTACTGACCTTTGATCCCAAGCAAGCTGTCCTCTAACAGAGGGAACTTGTCAAGATTGTGCGCCTGAACCTTTTCTGGATATTTCATTACCGGATAGTCGATCTCCACAACCGCTGCATGGGGTAGTAGGCTTCCTTTAAATGAGCTACCAGCTTGTCCAAGCAACTCATCACGGTATTCCCGGAGGTCAATGGCTGGGGGTGCACCTTTTAGCATTTTTCGCCAATCCGTTCTGTCGGATACAAACTCTTTGAGAACCACCTCTGCAAGGCCCGCCTCTAACCTGGTGCCAACAGTCAGAATAGGCAGGGCCTGACTAGCACCTTGATCTATCCAGCGGGTGGTCTGCTGGCTCTGACGGGTGATTCCAACTTTGAGTCCTGAGGAATTCGCTAGATACACGGTGTGTGGAACCTGACAATGTTGGTCGCCCCAGTCCGGTTCCCGGCAGGTACCTTCGGCATAGTGGCAGGTCTCTGGTTTGACTATGCACATGTCGCATTGCGCCAACGATCGGAAACAAGGATAACAATAGCCCTGATTAAAACTTTTCCTAGTCTGTCGATCGCAGTGAATACACTTTATAACCCCTTGATACTCAAATCGGAGGGAACGCCCCAGGTAAGCATTTAGCTCAAGCTGCTTGGTTCCAATTGGCAAGGCATAGTGAACGGTGGGTCCCAAGCCCGTCCTCATCTTCTCGATACAACCTCCCCACGTTGCCATGTCGCTATTACCTTTGCCTTTTTAGGATGCTCGAAGTTTATTTCTACCATGTAATGTTGGTTATGTGGTCTCTGCCTTTGAGTTCGCCGCAATGACCAGTTGTCCTGGCAGCTCCAATACTCGGTGCCTGGGCCTGGATGAGCGTTAAGATCAGGAGCGGTCGGCACTACAATCGGAACAGCATGGTCCCTATCCTGACCGTTTAGGCGTGAAGCATGGCACTCAGGCTTGTCTATTCATCGAACGCCACAGATCTGGTAGACCACCTGGTTGACTCTCTCGGTCAGCCCGACACTCCGCCAGGTTCTGTCATTCCTGTGTTAATGCCGTCGATACCTTTAGTAGACCGCGTCAAGACCAACCTAGCCAAGCGTTATGGCGTCGCCATGGGAGTAGCCTTTCTCCTGCCGAATGCGTTCACCGATAGCATAGGCAATATGGTCGGACTCGAACCGGTACATTCCTCCTGGCAACCCACTGGTCTATTCTGGCGCCTCCTTCCCATCTTGACAACAATGGCAGACGTGGGCAGGAGTTCTCGTCTCCAGGCAGCCTGCAAAAACATCTCAGCTTGCATTTCATTGGCGGCCGAGCTGGCCGATCGATTCGACCAATATCTCTACTTTAGGCCATCGATGATCGCCGCTTGGGATCGGGGCGAAAATTGGAAGACACTACCGACGGAGGCCCGGGAGGACGAGACGTGGCAGCGGGACCTCTGGCGACATTTAACAGGCACCTTGCAGGACCATCCCCATCCCGCTGCCCGTCTCAGTGAAATCACGGCACGTGTTGTGGCAGGAAAGGGCAAATTACCTGCTTCTATCCAAGCACTCACAACTGGCCCTCTTCCACCAGCTCTGCTGCCTTTGATACGTGGCCTGGCCGGCCAGACGGAAGTCTGTCTGCGGGCACTGATGCCTTCAACTGAATATCTCGGCGACATACGAGCCGGACGAACCCAAATGAGAACAGGTTCTGAAATTGACCCAGACTGGGAGGTAAACCCTTTATTATCCCATCTCGGCAAACAGGCTTTAGATACATTCCGGAGCTTCGAACTTGAGCTAGTCGGGGATGGACAAGAATACGAAGGGCTGAATAAATCCGCTACGGCCTCGGGCACCCTTTTAGCTCAGCTGCAAGCAGATATCCGTGGAGCGCGTCAACCAGAACCAGAACCAGGACCTTCTCTCAGCCACCTGATGGATTCCGTCACGTCGGACCGGTCGATACGGGTCCATCGTTGTCATGGTGCCAGGCGTGAGGCCGAAGTAGTCAAAGACGAATTGCTAGACTCTTTCGGCGCTCTACCCGGATTGCGGGCTGATGAGATTCTCATTCTGGCGCCTGAGCTTGACACCTATGCCCCACTGGCGGAAGCCGTTCTAGGAGAGGGTGTACCTGCTTTACCTCTTTATCTCTCAGAACATCGCACTGACCGCAGTGATCCTGTAGTGCGGGGACTGCAAATGGCGTTAAATCTAGCCAAAGGACGGGCTCACCTAAGTGAAGGCCTAGCTTTTGTCGAGTCAACGGCGGTGACAGCATGCCTTGAGTCGCTGGACATTGAACCCCTCGAGTTAGAAGCCCGCCTGCGAGCCTCTGGAATTACTTGGGGACTCAATGCCTCTCATCGCCAGAAAATGGGTGCCGGGGAAACTAAGACAGGCACATGGCGGGAAGGCCTCGACCGCCTACTCTCTGGCCTTTGGTTGGGAAATGCAGATCGCGCTGTAGACATAGAGGGACGACCTGTGCTGCCAAAATGTGGTGCCTTAGCCGGGGACCCCATTGCAACTGCCAACGCCCTTGATTGGCTGGCCGGATTGCTAAGAATCCTTGAGGAGTGGCAAGTCCCGGCCACTCCTTCGACTTGGGCTGATCGATGGAACCAAGCTCTCACACAGGTTCTAGGTGCCGGAATTGAAGGGTGCGAATTAGGAGCTGCTTCAGACCTCATCGACCAGCTACGTGCCGGTGAAACCCAGCACAACTGCCGCCTGCTGCTTGACGTGACTGACCTTGCGGATTGGTGTCGCAAAGTTGTGAAGGACGGCACCCGCTCCATAGCCAGAGTTGGTGGGGGCATCGCCATGGGAGGGTTCAAACCTATGCGTGCCATTCCCTGCCGGGTGCTTGTTGTAATGGGTTTACACGATTCTGCCTTTCCTCGGAGAATTAGACCGCAAGCTTGGGATTTGTTGTCGGCAGCACCACAGCGGGGTGACCGGAATCCAGCTCACGAAGACAGGCAACTATTCCTCGATGCCATCTTAGCCGCAAAGGATCGGGTTATCCTCACCGCCACGGCTCGAAATATCCGCACCGGCAAAAAAGAGCCTCTGTCGGCCTGCCTTGACGAGTTTCTCGATACGGCTGCACAGACTGTTTCACCGAACCGAGACGATGTCGAGCAGATCCGTGAGATGTTGATCGAGGACGCTCCCCTTCAACCATTCAGCCCGAGCAATTTTCAAGGCATCCGCCCATCATTCGACGAAGGCAGTCTAAAGATTGCCCGAGCAGTTTTAGAGAAGAAGATTGACGCCGAGAGCTTCCAGTCCGGTCTGAAGAGTCCTCCTAAACAGCCGACATCCGTTGAACTGGACCTCGAAGAACTAATTCGACTGTTAAGGGAACCTTGGGTCGCTTGGTTGGACTCTTTGAACATCTCTCTTCCGAGAAGGGCAGATGACCCTATGGCCCTCGATCGCGAGCCCTTCAGTGAGCCGACACAACTTACACGGTGGCGGGTGCAAACCCATGTCATCGAGTCGTTGCTAACGGGGAACACCGCTTTTCTTGTAGACCGATTGGCTGCAGATCGGTTAATTCCATATAGCCTTCTAGGTAGGGCAATGAGTCGGGATTGTATCGACCAAGCGACAGCAATCGCACAAAAGGCTCTTGAGACCAATGACGGCGGGATCAAACCCCTTAGGTTGGTTTATCAACAAGGGAACCGGCATCTCTCAGGAACGATAGGTGTCAACAGAGCAGAAACACGGCAGGTTTTACCTGAAGCAGGCGACCTGCAAAAGCGAGTAGCGAACCGGTTCCCAGTGTGGGTTCGAGCAAATTTTGCTGCAGCGTGCGACAAGACTCTCGCCACCCAACTAATTTATAGGGATGGAGAGGAGGTCAAAACCACCCTGCTGCAACCGATACCTGTGCAACAGGCTCGTTCCGCGATAGATTTCCTCATGGATCTTTGCAAGGAAGCCCAATTGCGACCATTGCCCTTTGGACCACGCACCAGCTCAGCGATCTTTGAGGCAGTTAGACAAGGTCAGGACCCAAGAAAGAAAGCACGGAACGAGTGGGAGAAGAATTATTTCGGTGTTCCTGGCGAAGGCGACAAGGCAAGCGCTCAACTAAGCTGGCGGGGCCAAGATCCCTTTGCGGACACTGTTCTCGAAGAATGGCATCAATTCGCCAGGGCGGTATTTGAACCTCTAACGAACTGGTTTAATAACACCCAACCAATATCAAATAGCGGCCAGGACGATGCCTGATTCTCCTCAGCAAGCCTCTGATGCTCTTGCCGGGTGTCCTAGCGCTAGAGAGTTCGATCTGCTCACCACCTCACTCCCTCCTGGCCGCTCGATTATTGAGGCCAGTGCCGGCACTGGAAAAACTTGGACCATCACACACCTACTCCCCCGCCTGCTTCTAGACGGCACGGTTAACGAAGTTCGTGAGATCTTGGTAGTGTCCTTTACCGAAGATACTGCCAGAGAACTCAAAGAACGCATCAGGTTCCAATTGAAACTATTGGTGCAGCACTCCGAAGCCAATTCCGAACCCTCCGATCAGGAACCGGGAGTTCGCTTATTGCTGAAGGAGCTAAACAAGCTCCCTGAAGTGGAACGAAACAGGGCCATGGTCCGTTTGCGTTTGGCTCTCTACGAAAGTGAACATCTGGTAGTCTCGACGATTCATTCCTTCTGCCAGCAGATACTTGCCACTGAGAGTTTCCTTTGCGGCGTTCCTCCGGATTTCGAGCTCTTACCTGATGTAAGTCAACTAAAGTTGGACGCTGTTAAGGATGTCTGGCGAACTGATATCGCACCTGACATCGTCTTGTCTGCCACTGCCGTTTGCGGTCGCTGGACAGTTGAGCAAGATCTATACACGTGGGGTCTACTGAATCAGAGACCAGGCACCCGTCTGGACCCTGAACCTTCTTCTCTATCCGACCTACGGAGCCAGTTGCTTCAAAGTTGCAAGCACTTCCATTCTGCCCGTGCAGAGCTTTTAACCCTTAAAGCAATTGCTGAAAGGCAAGGGGTCAATCTGAACCAGTCCAAAGCGAATCCTGGTCAGAGGTCAGTAGCCAAACTGGCAGTCTGGTTTCAAGAGTTGACGGAGTGTGACCCGACGGAACCTCAGCTGGGATTGTTTCAGATGGCTAAACTGATCGCTCGCTCGGAGACCTGGTTCTCTCGGAGAGGAGCCGTAGGCAAAGCAGCTGCCTCTGAGGTTGAGGCACTCAATATTGTAGGAGCTGCCCAAGACATCCAATCCCGAATCGATGAGGCGCACTGGGTCTGGATTGCCCATTTGAGGAAGGCCGCTGATGAACGTTTGACAGATAGTCTTCAGCGAGTACACGGAGTCACGTATGACGATCTGATCAGCAAAACCCATGAGGCTCTCTATCTGGGGTCGAATCGACAAACCCTGCGACATCGCTTGTCGAGTAGATGGAAGGTAGGCTTGATTGATGAAAGCCAGGACGCGGACCAACAACAACTAGAGATCTTCAAGGCCATATTTGAACAGAGCGTCGATGATGGTCGCCTGGTCATGGTAGGAGATCCGAAACAGGCCATTTACAGTTTTCGCGGTGGAGACCTACAGGCCTACCTTCGTGCTAAAGGGGAGGCAACGATAATTTCAAAGCTAACGAAAACTTACAGGTCGACGCCACGGCTTGTCCAAGGTCTCAATGCCCTGTTTGGCCGTCAGCATGCCTTTGGCCACCCTTCCCTTGCTTACTTGCCAGCAACAGCTATTCGAGATGAGCAAGCGTTCCCTTTGCCGACCGATGGCCAAGGTGGTGTGGTAGCGTGGCTAGTACCTGACGACACTGCGCTTGCTTTGAGGACTGCCGAGCGTCGCCGGTCACAGGCCGCTTCATGGACCGGCACCTCCATCGTAGAGCTACTCGGGCAACCTTTAGGGAATACTGGAGAGTTTGTTCAACCTTCAAATATAGCCGTCTTGACGAGGACCAACCTCGAAGCGAGGCAAGTTCATGAAGCGCTAAGGCTCCGCGGTGTTCCAAGTGTGGTTCGGGACGATGAAGATGTGATGAAGAGCGAGACGGCGACTGATCTCGCATGTTTTCTGAGTGCCA
>CEUS01047103.1_pt1 | contig 21165 bp, 13 predicted proteins | sample 427031 | NCBI WGS metagenome assembly CEUS01 (sample SAMEA2622837, study PRJEB7988) | marine metagenome | biome: marine biome (ENVO:00000447); feature: marine epipelagic mixed layer (ENVO:xxxxxxxxx); material: "saline water (ENVO:00002010), including plankton (ENVO:xxxxxxxx)" | depth 140 m | reverse complement strand
CCCGATTGGGCCTGACAATTTCATTGAGCCGGCTGAATTTAACGGAAAACAACCAACCCATTTTACCTCGCGTCGCGCTCGCAGGGACCGTGGAGTCTTTCATGTGACGGTGCCCGCATCTTATGCCGATGGTCAACAAAGAGTCACTTGGACCATCACGGCTAACGATAAGACACTTTCTATCCCGGCCCGAGTCGGCTATTCACCTCTTCAGCTTGATTACGGTCCTAGGGCGATGGGATCCTTGCCCCCGATGGCCAGCTTCTCAGCCTCTGGAGCGGAAGGCCAGCACATTCAGGGGATATGGTCAGAACCACGAGTCGCTACTGTGGGCGTACCTATGGAAATAGACATCTGGATGAGAGAGGTCTCGGAACGTGCTTCGTTTGACGAACGTAACGCCAACATCAAGCCAGCTGTTACCTGGATTAAATATCAAGGCCCAGCAGGCGAGGTCACCTTCGACCCTGGCAGGATTTCTCTCGACGAAAAGGAAGGACAGGCAACCACAAGCGTGACCTTTACCGTGCCCGGCGAATATGTATTACGTGGTCGCGTCGACAACTTCGGAGCCAATGATAGTACCCCGGGCGACCAATGTTGCTGGACAAACGCATACGTGCCGGTAACGGTCACTGCCGGAGAACCTGACAGGGACTGATCTTCTTATCCGGCCACTGTCAGATTTTTGAACCGGACCAACCAATAGGGGAAGTCACATGCAACGCATACTTACCTTCGCTGCACTCGTACTCATAGCGAGTTGTGCACCACAGGCCGCGAACCAGACTCAAGTAGACGGAACGACAAGTGTTGAGCCGTTCAAGGTCGGGACCTTCGGGATCGACGGTGCACAGACGGTAGGGGTCGTCCTCAGGGACGCTCTGATCATCGACCTCGCGGCAGCGAACTCGGCGCTTGAAGCCGATCCGGCGTACGAGCATATCGACGCACCAGCAAACATGATTGAGCTAATTGAGCACTACGAGGATGGTCTGAAGTCCCGGATCTACGAGATCGTCAACAATGTGGTGGGCAATGACCTACTTGAAGCAAACTACGTTCACGGTGTCGAAGATGTGGACATCCTTCCTCCGATTATGTATCCCAGCAAGAACATGAATGCCGCAGTCAACTTCTACACACACGCATGTGAAGGCTGCACCGAGGAGCAACTAGCGGAGAGGACTCGGCAGCGACAGGAGAATCGGGGGGTACCCTACCTCTTCCTCAAGCCGACCCGCGGCGCGATCATCGGCAGCGGCGATGACATCGTGATGCCTTATGGCCGTGACCGAATCGAATGGGAGGTCGAACTGGCGATCGTATTCGGTACTGAGGGTAAGTACATCTCTGCAAGGCGAGCCTACGACCACGTTTTCGGCTACATGGTTGCTATGGATGTATCTGATCGTGGTGGACGTCCTCCAGGTGGTTACGGATCCGGTCAGGACTGGTTTGTCGGTAAAGGCCATGACACGTTCGCGCCCCAAGGGCCGTGGATTGTTCCAAAGGAGTTCTACGGCGATCCGATGGAGCAGTTGCACCAAAGCCTGGTCATTGATGGCGTGACTGTTCAGGAGGCCAGAGCGGGTGACATGATTCACAACATTCCAGAGCTAATTGAGTACGCATCGTCGCTGATCACCGTATTCCCCGGTGACGTCCTACAAAGCGGGACGTCAGGAGGAACGGGCGCTGGTCGCGTCCAGCGCGCAACAGGCTCTGGGTACCTGCAGGCTGGCGAGACAATCAATGCCAGCATCGAGGGAATCGGAACGCTAACACACACTGTTGTCGCTGAAGAAAGCGTTCCGGACGATCTGTCCGGCGCACAGTTGCCGCCGACTAGGACGTACCGGCCGGGCCGTTGAGAGCTTAGGCCCAACCAGCCATCAGACGGGAGGGGGTCACGGTTGTTATTCAATAGACCGTGACCCCTAACTCGTATGAGGACTCGCTGACGTTCTCAAGAACATGATACCGCTCGCTTGACCCTAAGAGTTCATAGGAATCTCGGTGGAGCTATTGATAGTGTTTTGCATGTTCGATGTGGTGGTCGATAAACTGGATGGCTAGTAGGTAGCAGCGGATATGAAAATATGACGTTATATCCTGCCCGTTTTCGAGTTTACAATCGTACTCCATGATGCTAACGGGGGGGGACAGCACAGGATACATCTCATTATGGGACTCGGAGGTGGTGATGAAAATACAGGTTGATCGTCGGCATCTAACTCCGCTCGTCGGACTGCTGATGCTCTTGATTCAAACAGTGATGCCTTTGGCGAGTACCGCACAGGAGCCAAGTTACGATATCATCCTGAGAGGTGGACGTGTATTTGACGGCGCAGGTAACCCTTGGGTACACGCAGATATTGCGGTCGATGATGGACGCATCGCGGTGGTAGGAAACCTCGATACAATGAGTGCTGAACGGGAGATCGACCTAGAGGGTCTCTATGTCATGCCTGGCATCATCGATGTGCATTCACACGCGAACAGTGGCTTTGATGACGAGGATCCTCGTGCCCGCGCTACAATCAACAACCTGATGCAGGGAATCACTACTGTAGTAATTGGTGAGAATGGCAGTGCGTGGGACCGTACTAGTAGCATTGGAGAAAAGGCTGAAGAATGGTCACGGAATGGTATTGGCACGAACGCTGCCATGTTGGTCGGTATCGATAGCGTTCGGCACCAAGTTATCGACAGCCATGATGTAACACCCAGCGCTTCGGACCTCATAGAGATGCGCACGCTAGTTCGTGAGGGAATGGAAGGTGGAGCGTTTGGAATAAGTTCAGCACTTGACTATTGGGATGGTCACTTTACGACTACCGAAGAAATCATCGAACTCGCTAAAGAGGCAGCCATTTTCGGTGGATTTTACTCTAGCCATATCAGGAGCGAGGGGACACGCTCGCTCTGGTGGGTAGAGAGTGATCCATCCCGTCGCATCACCCACTTAGATGCAGTGGAAGAAATCATCGAGATCGGCCGAGCCGCAGAGATTCCAGTCCACATCATGCACATCAAGTCGACAGGCATTCCATTCTGGGGCAAAAGTCAGACAACCACAGTGCTTATGGAAAAAGCTCGGGCTGAAGGTATCGATATCACTGCTGATCAGTACCCATACACCTTCTCTAACCCTGATCGTACTACAGAATTGTTCAAGTGGGAGGCCTATCTAGGTGAAGAGGGAAGAGAGCTCAAACGGCCGGAGCGGATGGCACTTATCAAAGAACGCATGATAAACGACCCCACATTTTCTACTCAGGTAGAGAAGGATGTCTACCATGAGATCCTCGCACGGGGTGGCTCTGATCGTATGTGGGTCACTGAGTTCAAGGCTAACCCAGCCTATGAAGGGAAAAACCTCGAGGAGCTTGCTACACTCCGCCAGGAAAACCTCTTCGAAGCTGGTAAATACCTACAACTAGAAAATGCTGCCAAAATCTTATCGTATACAATGATCGAGGATGATGTGGAGCATTACCTGACGCGAGATTATATCGCTCCAGCTACAGATGGTGGAGTAGGTGACGAAACCCACCCCCGTGCCTTTGGAACGTTCCCACGTGTTTTGCGACGCTATGTATTCGACAGGCAGGTCATCACGCTTCCATTCTTCGTTCGCAAAGTGACAATGCTTCCTGCTAGTATACTAGGACTAGACAACCGTGGGATGATCAAAGAGGGCTACCAAGCTGACATTATGGTGTTTAACCCGGAAACAATCCGCGATCGTGCCACCTTTGAAGAAAATATGTACAGTGAAGGTGTCGAATACCTACTCATTAATGGTAAGTTCGCCATTGATGATGGCCAGTTCACTGGCACACTAGCGGGCCAGGTAATACTGCGACGGTAATCTCAAAAGGCACAATCTTGGGTGACAAATACGCACTAGCCTATCGTACTCGTCGGGTACTGGGGGTAGTCATACACCACTAACTGAATTTGAATCACCTCCATGGAGTCTTCCCGCTCCAGAGGTGCTGAAGCCGTAGCTTTCGTCCCCAAAGGATATTGGATGCAAGAATGACCACTTCTCGCGGAGATTTCATTCGCAAGATGGGCACTGGGCTAGCGTCCTCTAGAACCAGCGCTTCTACACTAGCCAATGCAGCTCATAAGGACGGACAAGAGAGTCTCACCCCCGGTAACTCTGAGCGACTCCTCTGTCAGGACCCAGATCATGTCAAGCCCGCACCGGTTGGGTACGACCGCCTGCCCTTAGAGTGGCATCAGATGAGAACGAGGACCCTCAAGGAGCGCCTAGCTAACCTCAGGGTAGAGGCCATCTTACTTAATTCGGACCAGAACATAGTGTACTTTACTGGCTGCTTCCGCGGGAGCGGAGAGCGGCCCACTTGGTCACTGTTACCGACTCAAGAGGAAGATACAGTCTACTGGTATTCCCCAGGCATCGATCGAGACCTGATCGAGTCCTGGTGGAGCACAGAGAATGAATACTATTTCGGGTATCCACATGCAGAGGGTGGTTTCCCAAATCGGGGACAGGTGGTCCAAGGACCTAATGTTGATCTGTTCGAGTGGATGCTGGAGGGACTCCAAAGCCGGGGACTAGGAAGCCGAACCATTGCTGTGGACTGGACTCTATCCGAATCACAGATGGCTAGTGTGAACAAGGTGATCCCAGGTACCCGCTTCGTGAACGTTCAAGCTGACTGCCTAAGTATGCAACAAATCAAAACCCCGGAAGAACTGAGGCTCGTACAACGCGCATACAGATACTTTGACCGAGTCCACGCATTCGCTCGGGACTATATCCTTGAGCGGGGTACTGACCTTACGGACTTTGAACTAGGCCAGGCCCTGCAAGCATTTGGTATCGAGCTACTAATGAATGATATCGTAGCAGACGGGCGGCCACACTCTGCAGTGGGTATTGAAGTCACATCGAGCTACGTGAGGTCCGGCATAGCAAGTGCATATCCTCACCCGAACCAGTTCTTTTATCAAAAGCTCGAGCGAGGCCAAACCATGTACGTGAACTGTGATATCAAGCTCGGGGGCATGGGTGGTGAGTGTTACCGTAATTATCTCATCGGTCCATGGACCAACGAGCAGGAACGCATGTGGGAGGTCGTAGCTGAGACTATTCAAATTCAAGAAGAGGAGTCAAAGGCAGGTGCCGTTTGCTCAGACATCGCTGCGAAGATCCACCAGCATCAGGTCGATGCAGGCATGGCTGAGTACATCTATCATCGCCCAGCTCATGGACAAGGACAGTTCTTCAGCGGCCACCAACCACCATTTATCGCACTCGGCGACTATAGCGTTCTTGAGGAGAACATGACGTTCAGCATGGAACCAGGGTTGTACGACGCAGCACGTGGGATTGGGATCAACCCCAGCGACAACCTCCGGGTTACCCCGGAGCGTGGGGTCCGGTTCTCTAGCGTGCCGTTCTCAAAGGAGTGGAGCTTCCTTGAGGTTTAGTGATTGATGATCAGCAGACGTAACAATTGTGATTATTGATCGACCCAAAACTCTCAAGTAACGCCACCGCCATCGGGAATGGTGGCAGCCGCTGCCCTGGAGAGTTTGCCATGTCTGCTGTAGTCTGACCCTTACGACTTACTACAGTGACATCAGCACCTTGTTCAACGAGGTAGCGAATAAGGTCCATGTCACCACGTGCAGCAGCATGGTGGAGCGCTGTATACCCATTCTGGTCCCTGGCGTTCACATCGGCACCTAACTCTTCGACCAGATATTTCACTGAAGGCAGCCACCCACCCGGCGCATGTCGATGCACGTTGCCTTCGGAGTAATTCTCACCATAACCCACTCCTGAAGCGGCATGAATAGGATAGGTACTTGGCCCACCTGCAGGCACCAAGGGGAGTCCGCTAGGGTCGAGCTCATCATCAGGATCCCCATCATTTGGTACTGTGTCAGTTGGCGAACTGCGACGTTCCGGACCCTTCACCGTGGCGATACCTGGATCTGCCCCATAACTGACTAGCAGACGCATAGCTGCAACGTCTGTCCCATATGAGGCACGCCAAAATGGGGTAGCTCCAAGAGCATTCCTTCCGGACCACTTGTACCATAAATCCTTGGTAAGGCGAGCGTTCGGATTAGCCCCCGCCTCGAGAAGCGACTCCATGAATTCTAGATATGTGGTGTTCTGGAATTCATGGCTACGTGGCTGAGCATATCGGGACTTAGGTCCCCATTCCAGGTTGATGGCGGCATAAAGGGGAGCAGCTCCTGCATCGCTTACTACATTCGGATCGGCACCCCTATCAAGGAGGATTAAAGCAAGATCAAAGTGGCCGTTGACTGCGGCAATCAGTAAAGGACTGGTCCCGTCCCCTTCGCTTTTAACATCAATATCGGCCCCCCCCTCTAGGAGAGCTAACGTAGCTTCTATATAACCCGCCCTCGCAGCATGAAGTAGAGGATTCAAACCACCCCATCCACCCACTGCTCCTGGTTCTTCATCAATGTCTTTCTCTTCCACCACATCGGCACGCTGCACTCGTCTGGCAGCCCGGACCGCAGCTTGGACCTGTTCCGGACTAGGTGTCCAATCCTCTTCCTTGTCCACCTCCTGGTCGCGGAACTGCTGAAGAACCTCTTGCAACCGCTCAGTTGCAGCCGCATCTACTTCAGCACGTCGATCCACATCGACGGACCAAGAGTGAATGGATGGGTCAGCACCAAAACCTATGAGTGTCTGGATTGCCTCCACCCGGTTCTGACTGGCCGCAAAAATCAGTGGTGTATGGCCCCAACTCCTCTCTCGCACATCTACATCTGCACCATATTGCACAAGTGTACGAATCACCTCAGCGTCACCGGATTCAGCACCCAGATGGATCGGCTGCACACCTGTGGTATTTGTGGCCGGATCCACGTCGCTGCCGGCCTCCAATAGAGCTTTGACGACAAGAACACTACCCACCTTACTCGCTAAGTGGAGGGGTAAATACTTCCCTATACGAGTGCCCGCTGCCGGGTTAGCTCCCGCATAAATAAGCAGGTTCGCCATTTCCAGGTCACCGTGCTCGGCTGCCCAATGTAGGGCGGTCATACCGTCACCGTGAGGTACGTTGACGTCCTCTCCTTGAGCGATAAGCATACGCAGTGCATCAACATCACCCCCCTGCGCTGCATCGGCTACAGGCGTATCCGGGAGCGTGATCGGCGCAGTCATCCCTGTAAGAAGCAGCATCATCGCCACTAGGCTGCCAACCCAATTCACGTGCAGACCGTTCATCATGCCTCTCTGTCCTATGAATCTCTAATGTTGGTGACCATTGGCCTCTTCAGGGAGACTGCCCGTCGCTCGTCAAAGGGTTTGAATAACCCAGCGCAAATTCACCCGTACTATCTCCAAATGCGCTCAAGTCGTCGAAACCGAGGTCTTGGAGAAGAGCCAGTAAGGCATTGGCCATTGGAGTCCCATCCGGAGCCTTGAGATGCAGATTTCCTTCGAGTATCCCACTACCCTTTCCAAAGAGTACCAGTGGACAACGACGGTGATTATGGAGATTAGAATCACCCATAGGAGAACCCCATAGTACGACACTCTTGTCTAGGAGATTACTGTCACCTTCAATGGTGCTCTCAAGCCTCTCAAGGAAGTAATCCAACATACTCATTCGGTACTGGCATATCTTGTTGAAGTCTAGAACACTCTCCTCGTTGCCCCCGTGGTGAGATGCCGAATGGAAAGGCGTACTTGAACCACTCTCAGGAAACATCCTGCTTGATGCATCCCGGCCAGTCTTGAAGGAAATCACACGGGTCATGTCCATTTCCATAGCCAGTACCTGGAGATCGAACATCAACTTCATATGCTCTGAGAAAGAATCAGGAACACCAGGGGGAGCATCTGGAAGTTCGCGGACTTCGCCGCTACTACTATGAGTTTCCACTCTTTCTATTCGACGCTCCACCTCTCGGACATTTTGTAAATACCTCTCTATGCGCTGCCTATCCTCGTACCCTAATTCACGCTTGAGCATACCAACTTCCGCAGCAACCCAATCCAGGATACTCCGGTTAGTCCGGCGCCGAATAGTCCGCTCGGCATTGCTTCCCCCAGACCCAAAGAGGAGGTCGAAAGCCGCCCGAGGATCTTGAATCATCGGCAAAGGCTCAGTAGGCGAGGCCCAACTCATGGAATCTGTGTATGCGCAGTGGTAGTTGTACCAGCAACCCCCAGCCTGATCTAATCGTTCAATACAAAGTTGCAGAGACGGTAATGCCGTATCCTGTCCGTATCGCCCTGCATAAAGCTGATCCAGAGAAATCCCGCAGTAGACGTCCGAGCCCTGGGTTTGTTTGGGGTGTGACTGGGTGAGGAATACAGCGGTGGAACGGAAGTGGTCACCTCCGATCTCTTCCGAGTTGAATGCCTCTGCCATACGGGCATCGGTATTACTGATGATCGTAGTGTAATCCTGCCACTTCCTAAGTGGGTAAAGAACATTCAGGGGATCTAGCTCAAAGTCCTTACCAACTGTGGCTGGAGCAAAGAGACCTTGTTCAGCACCCCACTCGTTACATCCAGCTACACCGTGTACCTCCTCAATACACACAAGTCGAGTCTTGTCCATCTCTCGTCTCATGCGCGCACCAAGCCGGCCAGCGGGAATCATGGCATCTAGCAGAGGCAGTGCCACTGTCGCACCCATACCTCTTAGCATCGTGCGGCGAGATATATGTTTCCCTGAAATGTACATCAGCGGACCTCCTCAAGTGCACCTCTGGTTCGACTATTGTCTTCTGAAGTTGATGCCCTCTTCATCTGGAAGGCATCACTCTCCACCACACCCAGAATGAATGCCGAAATGCGATATTCATCTTCCGCCGCCTCGTTGACAATAGCACGGATGGTTGGCTGGTCATAATACTCGACTCTCCTTCCTAGGGCATAGGCCAAGAGATTCGTAGTGAATGTTCTCACGAGAGGCAGGGGTCGCTTTAAGAGCGCATCGCTAAGTTGTATAGGGTTCTCAATCTCCGTCCCGTCATAAAACTCAGACCGAGTATCCACAGGACTTCCATTTTCGCGAATCCGCCATCTGCCGGTCACGTCAAAGTTGTCTAATGCCAGTCCGATAGGATCCATGAACCGATGGCAGGAGCTGCAAGAAGGACTAGCCCTATGAAGCGCCAGGCGCTCCCGTGTGGTGAGCAATCGTCCGTCCTTAATGCCTTCCGTCTCTTCCAAATCTGGAATACCAGGTGGTGGTGGCGGTGGCGGTGTATTCATCAAGACCTCCATGACCCATTTGCCTCGGAGGACTGGGGATGTTCGAGTTCCAAAAGAAGTCAGCATCAGCACACTACCGTGGCCCAATATTCCCCTCCGTTGTGCACCTTCAGGATATTCCACCCTACGGAAGTAGTCTCCGACTAGGCCTTCAATACCATAGTGTCCAGCCAAACGCTGATTCAAGAACGTATACTCGCCTGTAAAGAGCTCCATAACGCTCCGGTCTTCCTTTACTAAATCATGGAAGAATAGCTCTGTTTCCCGGCGCATGTCGCTAGCAAGTTGTTCTGTAAAGTCTGGAAACCAAAATGCGTCAGGGCGGACGAGATCAAGATCTTGCAGCCGTAGCCATTGGGCTGCAAAACGCGTGGCCAGCGCCTCAGCTTTAGGACTCTGTAACATCCTCATCACCTGGGCCCGTAGAACCTGTGGGTTACCAAGCCGACCACTCGTTGCTACCTGAACTAACTCCTCATCCGGAGGCCCAGCCCACAAGAAGAAGGACAGTCGCGAGGCCAGGGATAACTCACTAATACGGTAATTTTGACCAGGCTGGATTTCATCAGGTTCCGGCTCAATTCGGAATATAAAGTGTGGACTAGCCAGAATTGCCTCCAGAGCGGTACGCACACCAATTTCGAAGCCATCAGTTTCTGCAAAACTATCGTAGAAGTATGACATGATGTCTTCCAGTTCCCGGTCCAAGAGAGGACGACGGTAAGCCTCGGCAGCAAGCCGGGAAATAATCTCCCTAGCGCAGGGCTCCGCGTCATCCGGAGATGTCGGACGGCACGTAAAGATTCGTCCACGGGTACTGGCTTCCGACACCCCACGAGGATCCCTCGGCCCCACGATCGTCATATCCCTCAAGTGCGGAAGTAGCGTCACTCCATAACCTACAGCCGCTCGGGTACCTGCCAGGGACGATTCGTGAGGTTGCAGGATGTCATCGTAAGGACCAGCCATTTTTTCGATGAATGCTGCTGCCACGCGCCTATGGCCAGCACGGATAGAAATCGGCTCAGTCTCCATGATCCAGTTGGGCCCTAGGTCTGCGTCTATATGGAGTACTTCCAATTCCAACAGAGCAACCCTCTCACCGTCGATGGATACATCCAGATCCTCATAGCGGGCTTTGTCACCAGCCCAAAAAGAGAACTTGAAGACATATTCACCATCAGCTGGAAAATAGTGGTCGGTCACGATCCCACCGCGAGTCCCAAAAGGTGCACCCTCAATTCGTTCCCAAGCGTGCTGAGACTCGTAGACTGATACGCGATAGGTAGCGGATGTTTCGGCCGCATTGGGTTCGCCCAATGCCAAGCGACTTATCTCGTTAGCAGCATTGAGATAAGCATCTAGGAGGGTAGCGGACAAAGTTTGCGCCACTGCCATATTATCGAAGTTGGCCAGGTACGAGTCCAAAGGAAGCCACTCCCCCGCATCCACTTTCAGGCCCAGAAGGTCTTCGATCGCGTTAGAGTACTCTGTGCGGTTTAATCGCTGAAAGCTCCGGAAACCAGGGTTGGGATTCTCGCCAGACTCCTCATCTATGATCTCTTCAAGCGTTTCGACTAGCGCAAGCAAGGTATCGGAACTAGGACGTCGAGCACCCGGGGGAGGCATCATCCCTGCCCGTAGCTTGTTGATCATCTTCTCACCAGTCTCTGCTTGGTCAGCAACCTCACCCACATGAAAAGTTTGAAGAGACAAGTTTCCCCTGAGAGCTTGGTCGTTATGACAACGGACACAGTACTGCTGCACCACCTCTGTTAGGATCGCTGAAGAAGTCGTAGAAACTTTAGAGTTTGCTGAAGCTGCAATTGGGAGAGGGTGCAAGTCATCCCACATCACCACACTTGAATCGCGGAGATGGGTAGGCATGATGGCTAAGAACACGCCAAGGCTCGCCATCATAGCGTAAATCCTAGTCACTCCTGGCACCCTTTCTGGAAGAAAAATATCGGCATCACCCAGTTGATAGCACGTGAATGCCAGTTACACCGTGAACGCCTAAGCAAGCTACTGAGATCCATCACTCTGAAGCGCAAACCTTTGCACGCGCCTGCCCGTTGACGCTTCCCCTACATAAACGTTTCCCTGTGAATCGATACTCATTCCGTGAGGACGAAGAAACTGTCCAAGCTGTCGCCCACCTCGTCCGAAATCACCCACGACCTCAAGATCGGACCGTCGAAGGATCCACACCTTGTGATTGGTACCATCCGCCAAGTAAAGCCAGTGCTGCTCAGGATCAGGTGATAGACCTACTACGAATGAACCAGCAACCATCGTCTCTGTAACAAAGGCACCATCGTGTTCGAACACTTGGATTCGAGTGCCGCTACGATCCGCAACATAGATTAGTCCATCCGTCGAACCGATAAGACCATGTACAGTAGAAAATTGGCGAGGTGGTGATCCATCCGAACCTTCCCCGCCTGAGTTGTAATCGTCCTCTGGACGTTCACCGTAAGCGCCCCAATGCCTCAAGTAGGCGCCCGTATCGCCATCATACACAGCGACACGGCGATTCCTGTACCCGTCCGCGAGGTACACCTCATTTGTCTCAGGATCCACCCAAATTCCCGCTGGTCCACCAAGTAGATCAGGGTCGTTACTACCACCGGTAACGTCATATTCCCCAATTGTCATGAGGTGCTCACCACTACGCGTGAACTTCATGACCCGGTGGTGTCTATACGACCCAATCCACACGAAGTCATTGTGGTCGACAAAAAGGCCGTGAGGGTTCCTCGGGTATTCGGACACATCCTGCGTGTCCGGGTCCCCCCATGCCTGCACTACCTCTCCCTCCGCATCAAACTCGACTACTATCGGAGCAGGTACACAACATAGCCTTGTCGGTGGATCCTGGACGGCACCGGTCTCCTCCTCGGTCAGCGTCTCCCTGAGATGGGTTACCCAAACGTGGTCTTGGGCATCGACGAACACCGAGGTCACTGCGCCCATAATCCAGTCGTTTGGCATCTCCTGCGGCCAGGTGGGATCAACTGCGTGTGTTGGCACGACCTCAATCGCAGACGACGATGTCCCTTCTTCGGAATCTGATGCTAAGCCGCACGCTGCAGACCATATACCAGTGACCAGAAGCAGCGGGCAAACCCAGTTGTGTCGGTGACCCCCCATACCCCCTATCCTCCTAACCAACGGAACTCATCCTGGCTGATGGACGTATCGAAGAGTCTCTTCGATACGTCCATCAGCCAGGATCAATCAGTTCCCTAGATACACACTCTGTGTCATCGCGAGAGTAAGATTCTCGTTTTGTGCGATTTCCTCAGGAGCTGGAGGCCAGCGCAGATGCATCCCGGCCGCCACGTTTGGTGCGAGCCATCGGGCTGGTACGATTTCGTAGTATCTCATATCCTGCCAGCGACGTAATTCCAACCAGAACTCAGCCTGGCGTTCATGCTTAAGCTGAGCATAGATCGCATCAGAATCGGTACTGGCGAAATCCTGAAGGTCAGAAATGGTAGTAGCCGAAGGCGGCCATCCTCTGGATGCCCCTCCTGCATAGCCGGCAGCAGCAACCCGGGTGCGGGCGGCGGCTCTAACCTGGTTGATGTAGCTAACGGCCCCGGTAAGATCGCCAGCCAGAAGTCGAGCTTCTGCGATAATGAGCATCGCTTCCGCCGCCCGACTCATTGGAAACTCACTATTGGCTTCAGGATATTTAAGGTTCACTGCGGTTAAGCCAAACTCAGAGCCCATATCCTCTGTGGCTTCAGCCACATTTCCAACTGAGTGAGGTACCCGTGGGTCCCAGTTCCCAGTAACTGGATCGGGGAGGAACAGATAGACACTCCCATCGAACCGATTAACACCACCATTTGGTCCACCTAAGAAGGCGTTGGAATTTGAGCCTCCTGGAGCACCATACTGCAAGGCTTGTTTATAATCTCCGCTCGCCGATAGCGCATTGCGAGCAGCTGTCTCAGCCTGGTTCATAAAGCTCAGGTCGGTATTGCCCTTCAAATGCTTCTCTTCGAAGTATAGAGAACGATAAGCTCTGGCAATCATTCCCAAGGCAGCGGCCTGAAGGTTAGTGTCAGAGCCACTAGCACTGCTAGCAGCTTGTTCGAAACGTGAGATCGCATCGTTAATCACGTTGATCGGGCTGCGAGGCATATCATTTTCATCATAGACGATCACGTTGTAGTGATCTGCCATTAATACCCTCGCGAGACCACCAAAGAAGTGAGCTTTCGCTAAGCCCACCGGGTCACTCCCTGCCTCAGCAAGCTTGGAAGCAACCTCGTCTGAAAGCCACCGAGCCTGGGCTAGGCCACGCCAATGGCCCTCTACTGCCGAACTCGCAGCGAGACGATTCCCTTGCATGGCATCGACATTCTCCAACTGAGTGGAGGGGTGTAGCATCTCATCAGCAAGCAATGCACTCCGCTGGCTCAAGCTTGAAACATCGCCCGCAATATTCGCTTCCGGAGTATGAGAGAGCGTAGCTAGAAGCTCGGGACGATTTAGATCGTCATCGAGGAGACTCGCTGGATTCTCCACGTCAAAGAAGTTGTCGCAACCGCTAAATACAACCACTGATAAACCTGCAACAACAACACCTCTAAGTCCTCTTTCTATGAAATTCATGCCACAATACTCCCATATTTGTTCGTGGATCCTCAACGATTCCGTAACCATCTCTACCCGCCTCAAAATTGGGTCCGGATGGAGAGGACGAACCTTCTGGGCGTCGGCGTCTTTAGGTAGTCAACGTTTTGTAGGAAAGCGTTGTTCGCCTCAAGCCCACGCGTTCCAGGATCAATCCAACCCAGCTTAAAATCGTTGAAGTAGTCACTGAATACCCAAACGTTCTTAACGCCTAAGCTTACCGTCGTACCCGAAGAACCGAAGCTAGAGGTCAATGATTCAGGTAAACGATATGCCACTGATAATTCCGCCCATCTTAGATAGTCCCCGTCGAAGATCGTATTGCTTATGATCCCATTGTGTTTCCGGCCATACTCGTCCACTAGCCTTGCTTTTACAGCAGGATCAGTAGTCGGATCAGCGACAGCCTTCTGAACCTCGGCCATCAATTTGTTCGACTTGAGCGCCATCCGGAGGTGCAGCGTCTCGTTCGACTGAACAAAGCCAGCTGCTCCCTCAAAGATATTCTGTATCGTGAGCGGCCCGACGTTCACCACAGCACCGAAATCGATCATCTTGTTCGGCTGTGGAATTCCAATCACAACCAGTGAATCTGATCCGGCGGCATTCTTCAGTGTGTTCGAAGAAATCTGGTTAATGCTGGTGATCTGGTCGACCGGGACGGTGGTTTTGTAGGGCTCGTTAGGATTAGCGATCGGGGCAATCCAGATTCCAGGCCACAAACCCTGATGTAGGGACTGCCAGCGACGGCGTCGACCAAGCCGGAAGTCTTCAACACCGCCCATATCCGACACCCACTGTTTTAGGTACGTCGGATTCACCGTAAGGTCCACGCTCAAGCCTTCTCTCTCGATCAGGCGCGTATTCGTGCTGATCTCTAGACCCCAGGACTTCAACTGGCCCAGGTTCTGAAGCTGGCTGTTAATGAAGCCGGATCCTGCTGAAGGAGCGATCGGCAACAGAGCATCATTGGTCGTCTGGTTGAAATACACGACTTCTAATCCCATACGGCCACCGAACAGACCGGCCTCGATAGCAGCCTCGATCTCAGTCGACCGCTCGGGCTTCAATTCAGAGTTACCCAGGTTATTGGGGGTAAGGTACCCACCTCCGACATCAATGCTCGGATTCCAGGTCCTCTGGGCGTCGAAAGCCCCCGGCTGGAGACCGGACATTCCCAAGGCTCCGCGAAGTCTGAGTTCATTAATGAACCCTATATTCCAGAAATCGTAGTCGGAGATAACCCATGAAACTCCTGCTTTCGGATAGGCTTGTAGACCGAAATCACTACCGAAAGCCGAGTTTCCGTCCAGCCTCACTCCACCTGTCAGGAAAACACGGTCATCGAGTCCAATCTGTGTCTGTGCAAAGACTCCCGCGTTGATAACCTCAACATAGTCCTCTGACACACCTGTGATTTCTTGTCCACCACTCAGGGTCTTGAGTGTGGGAGAACCAAACACTCTAACAGCCGAACGATCTTGCTTCAGAGTCTCCCGGAAGCTTTGGCCCCCGAAGGTGGTGCTCAGGACTAGTCGGTCACCGAGCGACTGTTCCCAGTTGGTGGTAAAGTCGATGGTTGTTGTCGCGAACCTTCTATCTAAAAGAGATTTATCACCCCTAATCGAACTTTGGACTACTCCCTGGGGATAGAAATGGCTCAAGCGACTATCGATAAAGTTGTAACCCACACGCACGGTTGACTGGATATTATCCGTCCACTGGTACGTTGCCCTTCCATTCACCAAGAAATTCTGGGAATCCTGATTGTTCTCGGTCACCAAAGATTTCTTCGTTGGGCTATAGGCACCGTCGGGATTATCTGGGCCAGCACGAAGCGGGTTGCCCAACATCAAGTTTCCAAAAACGTCACCCCAGCCTGGATCAGCCGTGATCAGCGTGCGGTCAACGAAACTCACATCAACCGAACTTGTTAGGCGCTCCGTATTGTTGAAATCGAACGACGCACGGATCGACCTGTTCAATAGTTCATTGTTCGGGGAGGGATTTACTTCCTCCATCAGTCGCCCCGAAACGTAATAATTGACAGTAGGTGTTCCTCCCTGAACGGAAAGATTGTAGTTCTGGTGGTACGCAAATACTTCGTAATTGTCATAGGGATAATTACAAGTAATCGAGTTGGAACTCCCTACGTATGCACAGTTGTCTTCAAACCTGCGAGGAAACTCCAGCAACTGGTGATCCGTAGAGAAACTATACCTCGGCGCACCAGTGATTCCTCGCTTGGTGAAAATCTGTATCACGCCACTAGAAGCCTCAGTACCATACAACGTTGCAGCAGCAGCTCCCTTAATGATCTCGACACGATCAATATCCTGTGGATTGATGTCCATTAGGCGATCAGTCGTTACCGACCTAGCGTCTTCAGGTCTATTGTCTATGCGAATCCCATCCACATAGATGATGGGATCCTGTCGTTGACTGATGCTGGCGGTACCCCTAAGCACGATTTGGCTTCCTGCTCCAGTTTGGCCACCTGAAATGAGCCCACGGGCACCTGGAAGACGACCGATGAGTGCGTCAGCGATATTCGTGATCGGAGCACTCCCGAGCTCTTCACTGCTCACTGACGATATCGTCGCTCCCAAGCGACGTCTCTGTGTGGGAGCACCTGTACCCGTGACGACGATCTCGTCAAGGTTCAGTGCCACAATCTCAAGTTCAAAGTCAGCCACCGCAGTCTGCTCTGCCTGAACAGTCACCTGCGCAGTCTGCACACCATATCCAATCGATGTGACTGTGACTTCATAGGTACCAACGGGGACTGCGACAAGCAGGTACCGTCCATTCCCCGAGGTCAGGCTCCCAACGTTCAGTGCCTCGATGGAAACTTGGACGTTCTGTAGCGGTCCAGCGGTCGATTGTGAAGTCACTAGCCCAGTGATCGTACCCGTCTGAGCAGAGACCCCTTGGACATTAAATGTCGCAGTCCCAATTGCCAGACCGATGATCGTGGTTATTCGCAGCAGTCTTGATAACATGTTCGCCCCCCCTAAGGGCAGTCGGGATAACCATATCCGGCTGTGGCTCTAATGATGTCGCCACTAGCACCGTGAGATCGGCATCCTGCTAGCAGGTATGCAAACAACATTTAAAATGTCGAACAACAACAGGTTATGGTACCTTAGGAGCAATTGTCAAACTTGAATGGACAATTTAATGGGCGAATACCGTACTTGATGATATCACTTCTTTCTTCTGAAACATCCTAACCTTTTCACGGGATAGATGCGTGTATCTCCGATGAAAAAAGGCTCACCAAGCACTATACGAACTGATTACTAATGCACTACGTGTAAAAATCATTCCCCGTTGCTACCAGAACCAGCGCCTCATATAGTTTCGTCTCCTTTAGTCAATGACTTGCGCGGTTGCAATTTACATAACTCACCTTGGAAACCTCGAGAATGCGGCGAATCGTTTGGCTGCTACCCCTGATACTGCTCCCAACTGTCCTCATGGGCTGCTACCTACCAGATCCTGCAGATCTACCGACGATGACCCCAGGTGAACAAATCCGTCTCGTACTTTCAGAGGATGGGATACAGCATCTACGGGAGATATCAGCGGGGACCTTGGGAGAAGTCAACGGGCAATTCCAGAGCCTGACGGAAGATTCGGTCACGATTACCACTAGGCTGAGTGGTCCTGCATACGCAGGACCCACACTTGGTAACCTAAGGCAAGCCCTCACCTTCGCTCGAACTGATGTACTTGAGATTACCGTACCCAAATTGGATCGGGTGCGGACCACCGTTGTCGTGGGAGTGTTAGCGGTCGCCACCAGCTTTTTGATCCCCGGATTCTTTAAATTGCTCGGTAACAGTCAGAGCCCGGATGATCCCCCTGAACCCACACCCTTAAGAGGCCGCCGATAGTGGTCGGGGCGGGTGAACTGCGCCCTTACCTGGTGACCATATTTCTGCAAAAGACCACGCATCATTCACGAGCACGATGACTCGAGCACTGTAACACGGAGTAGAAACCATGAAGGCTTATATCGTAATTCCCCTAATCGCGCTCGGGGTGCTCGCCGCAGATCAAAGATCGCTCAATGCTCAGGGACGCGGACGAGGGAACCAGGTACCGACAATCCGACAACTCGCGTGGACTGATGGATCTGGAAACGTTTTGGGGACTATAGGCCCTCGAATGAATTCAGTTCTCGATCCATCTATCTCTCCCGATGGCAGCAAGGTTGCGGTTCGTGGGCGGGTGAACCCGGGCGATGTAGATCACCTCTGGATCCTCGAAGGCATGAACGCCAACCGGATCACGACCAATCAGGGATACGAGCGTCACATGATCTGGTCCCCTGACGGCTCCCGCATCGCATACTCAATCCAGAACGATGGTGGTGTGTCGAATCTCTATATCCGGGCATCGGATGGTAGTGGCCGCGACCAAGTACTCATCGAGAGTGAGGGGATGCACAAGTGGTACCCGTCATGGTCTCCAGATGCATCAACCGTGGTCTTCCATACGAACAACCCAGAGACGGAAGCCCGAGACCTCTGGTACGTCAGCGTGGCAAGTGGGGAAGCAGCGGTGCTGGTAGACGACGAGGGAATTCAGGCCTTGGCACGGATATCTCGGGATGGACGCTTTGTTGCATACCAGTCCGACCAGGATGGCCAGATGGAAATTTACGTGACCACTTTCCCGAAGTCTGAATCGAGATGGAAGGTTTCTACGAACGGTGGTACCTGGCCAAAATGGAGCAATGAAAAATTGTTCTACTGGGAAGGCAATTCACTGATGGGCGTGGAGTTCTCGACTGGTAGCGAGTTCGATCCTGATGAGCCACAGCAAATTTTCACCGGAGAACAGGTAGGCATGGGAGCAAGTAACATGATGGCGTCCTATAATCCGGAGTATGACGTTAACGCAGACGGAACTCGATTCATCATAGTCCAAAGACTAGAGCGCTGAAGCGATACACCCCAAGCTTGACCGGGAAGCCGGTTTGGCGGTACCGAGATTGGAAGGGATACTGACTTCGTCGCCCTATCGTATAGGGACACCCGTTCAACTATTTGGTCGCCCCTTCTCGCGTACTTGTGGATGGAAGAAAAGAGGTGGAGCACCGCTAGAAAACACTCAACGCATTTCTCTGTGGGAGGAATCCGGAAGCTTGAGTTAAGGGCCAAAGGGATAGCAACTCTAACGCATAACCCAACTAGTCAAAATCCTGGTTATCGGTGATCCGTGTTCCGTCCTTAGTAAGCGCTTGCAGGTACATCCCAATCCTTTCGCGAGCGATTTCGAAATCCGCGTTATCTAGATTCATGTTAAGTAGATCAATGTACCAAGGAGGCTTAAGCTCTGACTTGACATAAGCATCTACGATCGCACCAGCAATGGGCAGCGTGGTCCTCTTGGAATGTTCATATACATCGCGATCTGCTGCGGCCAATAATTTCTCAAACTCCTCCGCGTATAGCCGGCCGAAGAGTCCCAATGTGAACTCGTCTCCCTCGCTAACCCCAAGTTCAAGGTCATTCTCTGTGAGTCGACCACCCTTGTGTAGCCATTCCCAGAGAATGCTTAGGCGGATTTCACCTGTGGCAGCATCCTCCATTAGATAAAGGATGTCATCGTTGCCAAAAAAGTCAGCTGGCTTGAGAGCCACAGCCTGCATTCCTTGGAAAAAAGCATTTCCATATTGAAGTGCTACGCTCAAGAGGTTTCGAGCACCACGGATGGTCCTAGGAGCTGGTTCAAGAAGAAACAAGTCATCGGCATCTTGTGCCGTGTATGTCAAAGGAGGGAATACACGACCTGCCTGGTTATCATCACCGACTTTTTCCCACACAGGCCGCACAAGGTGAACCATTTTCCAGTGAGCAACCCATTTTCCACTCGCCCCTTCACTCTGCTCTCGTTCAGCTCCTGCCATTGCCTGCTTCATCCCGTCTTCTATGCCCTTCTCCGATCCGACTGGAATGTTCGGTTCCATGCCCCCCTGCCACAACGAAAAATTGCCATTGCAATCAGGGGTATTCGCTGCACGGCGAACCCTGTCTTCATAGACCCTCATATAGCCGTAGGTCATACCTATCGACTCAATATTGGGGTTAATAAATTCTGAATCCCATCCGAGCGCATCAGCAACCGAATTGATATAGTCCCACCGCCCTGTGTTGTAGCCGACAAAGTGTCTGCCCAATGCGGCACGAATCTCCATGAGTTGGAATGCGGTCTCAACCTGCTCAATAAGCACGTATGCCTTAATAGTGCCTATATCGAGGTCCAAGTGTTCTTCGACTGCTGCCAAGATGCTATTCCAGACAGCTGCTTCCTCTGCGGTCTGGATCTTTGGTATATAAAGGACCAACGATCGTCCAGCATCACGTAAGGCTTGATGATTGTTCACCAGGAACAGACATGTATCCACGATCGCAGCTGAAAACCCCGACCCGTCGGAATTACGGATATGCCGGTCGTCGAGGTGAAGGCCGCGCGGGCGGAAGATGATCGTCGTGAAATCCAACTGTTTCCGCCAGTCATCGATGATATCCCGACCGAGGAAAACTTGAGACCAAGTGTTCATTTCCTCAGCTATACCTTCGGCAACATTCAAGAATATCTCTTCACCAGACAAAGCCAACTTTAGGTTGCGTTGGTTGTCCAAAGCCATGGTGCTTGTCTGACCAAGCGCATCTTCACCGTCGAACATCCAACCGTCTGCACCACTCAACAGTGCATAGGCAACATTACGGATAGACTGCTCAAGAGGTGCGTTCGGTTTAGCAGCGGGACCGGTGCCCTGAATCCACTGCCGCTGCAAATCATGAGGTATCGTAGCACCGACAAAGTTCCCAGACCGCGCGTCCTGCACGCTGATATCCGTCCGGGGAATCATCGCATCAGGATCAAGAAACTGGATGCGCTCGCGGCCACGATATCTAGAGGCACGGTTAACCATACGTGCTTCCATAACCTCTTTGCGATCCTGATCGAAGCGTGCGAGCGCTTCGATCACCCTCAACGCATCATGCGTATATACGTCTGGATAACGTTCCTGTACGCCCGCCCGTACCTCGATGCTTGGGAGCAATCGAGATCCTGGGCCGGAAGATCCCCGCATAAATTCCTCACTCCGAGCACAAAGGGAATGTTAAATCAGAGACGACAGCTAATTTCAACGCCTAAGCTTATAATGGTTGTTACAAGCTTTCAGGTTCTACCCTGGTATCATGATATGAGCTTCACTTGTTCCAGCACCC
>CEUS01205579.1_pt1 | contig 21172 bp, 41 predicted proteins | sample 427031 | NCBI WGS metagenome assembly CEUS01 (sample SAMEA2622837, study PRJEB7988) | marine metagenome | biome: marine biome (ENVO:00000447); feature: marine epipelagic mixed layer (ENVO:xxxxxxxxx); material: "saline water (ENVO:00002010), including plankton (ENVO:xxxxxxxx)" | depth 140 m | reverse complement strand
CTCCTGAGCCTGCTCCTGAACCAAAAAAGGGCAAGGATAAATCAAATAACGTAATATAGTAAAAAGATGAAAAAAGCAGAAATAGGATTCTTGTCCGTAATGATGGCGATACAACTGCCTTTTGAGGGTGCTGTAGAAGCATTGTTCATTTACCTAATTTGTGAAAAAATTTTCAAGAAAATTAAAGAACCCCTATTGACTTTGACGATAACTATTGTATAATGAAGGCATAACCCAAACAAACCACGATTGAAAAAGGAGAATTGAAATGGGTGCAAATTTTTGTATGGCTAAGTTTCCAAGATTTACTTTTAACGAAGCCCGTAAGGGAGAGTTCCGTCAGACTTTGGAATCTATGACGGAGGATGACAAAGAGTATTTGCGTGACTGCTACTACTTTGATGATGAGAGTGACAGTTTAGTTATTGAGGACATGCTACAAGTTATCGAGGAAGCATCTGACCTTGTGACCAGAGAAACAGGCGAGTGGTCTGAGTACGATGAGAACGGCAATACCGTGTACCTCACCTACTCTGGCGGTATGTCTTGGGGTGATAATCCAACAGAGGCATACTTAACCTTAGATAAGGCATCATATTTGGAGTCTGTCTACAATCTTGCTATGAAGTTTTCAGCGGAGGACAGAGCGTGACATATTATATGTTTATTGAATCAGGTTGTGCGTTTGAAGCAACGTCAGAAGAAGATGCTCGTGAGCAAGCTACCGCTTGGTATATCGAGCAACTACAAAAGGGCGAAATTGTAATATCAGTAGAGGAGGAGTGGTGAGCGAATTAAAAAGTTATTATGTAGATTTAGAAGATGGTTACGAGATAGGAGACTTGTACTATCATAATAATGAGGCATATGAAGTTATCAGGATTGAGGGCTGGAACCAGTTAATGGAGGTACAGGAAATTGAGCCGAGTGTATAGCGACAAGCAAAAAGAAATCATAATTAAATGTATCAACAGTTTTGGTACTCACCAACATCCAGCACCAGATTCAGTTCCACTGGAGGGGTTCACAGAACATTACATCATACAGTGTTTATGTGAAGCTCTAGAACATGAACGAGGTAAGACTAATCTTGTAGACTGGATAGTTCACGAACTGTTGGAACATAAGCACGATGTACTGGGAAGCAATGCTGTATCTTGTAGTCCAGCGGGCGAGCTTTATGACGACGTAGTGGAGGCTTTTGAGAAATTTTTAGGAAAAACTAAAGTTACCACTTGACTTCGACGATAACTATTGTATAATCGAAGTATCGCCCAATCAACGGGCAACCAACCAACCAACCAACCACAGGAGATTAGGAAATGAAACTTTACACAGAAGATCAGAACGTAAACGTACACGGCGACTTCGAGACATCCGACTTTGCCATTGGCGACATCGCATTCATCGTAGATATGTTCGCTGACAAGGTGTACTCTCATAAAGAGCGAGCGATTATCCGTGAGCTATCTTGCAACGCACACGACAGCCATGTCATGGCTGGCACTACAGACGTACCATTCAACGTACATCTGCCTACACAGTTAGAGCCATTCTTCTCTATACGGGATTTTGGCACAGGTCTGTCAGATGACGAGGTGCGTAACATCTTTGCTGGTATTGGTATCAGTACCAAGCGTGACAGCAACGAGGTCATTGGTTGCTTCGGTATTGGCAGTCTGTCACCCTACTCTATGACAGATAGTTTTACCGTAAAAAGTTATATCGACGGTGTGTGCCGTACCTACACATGCTACCGTGACGAAGAACGTAAGCCAGTGGTGGCTCTGCTTACAGAGTTAGCGACAGATGAGGCTAACGGTCTGGAGGTCAGCCTGTCCGTAGAGGGCAAGTGGTACGAGTTCTCAGAGGAGGCACAGAATGTGTTTCGATTCTGGGAAGGTACTGTACCGCAGATCAACGACAAAAGCGTCATGGAGGCCATCGAGGAAACCCGTGAGGAATATGCCTTCAGGGGTGACGACTTTGGCCTGACCGCTGGTTGGGGTAGCATGTACGCTCTAATGGGCAACATCGCCTACAAGATTCCTGATGAGCTAGACGAGTTCAACACTAAGGGATACCTTAAGTTTGATCTGGGTGAGTTGAGCTTTGATACTGCCCGTGAGAACCTTGCTATGGACGACAAGACCAAGAAGGCTATCAAGGATAAGTTTCAAGAGGTAAAAGATAAGTTGGCTGTAGAAGCGGGTCAGCAAATTGCAGAGTTGGACACTCCGTTCAAACAGGCTGTTCTTGCTAACCGCCTGCGTCAGGGTAATCTTGGTAAGCATATCAAGGCAAACCTTGAGCAGTACGATCTACCAGAGCCAACCAAAGAGTTTACCTACTTCCAGCGTAGCTGGAGTAGCACCGACAAGGCTACATCCAAGCGTGTACCAGTGGGTGACAATATCCAGTATTACCGTCATAAAGACCGTATGCAGACTCGTATCAAGGAATACCTCAAAGGCTTCAGAAAGCTAACAATGGTTATCCTATCGGACGAGCAAATCAAAGAGTGCTTGATCGACGAGGACGTATTGCTGGACTTGGAGGACTTGCCGAAAGTTGTACGCCAGAGTTACGCCACAGCAGGTAGCACAGTCAAGACGTTTGTGTTTGACCGTAACCACTCTGGCTGGACAAACAAAGACTACTTCGACGAAACCGAGCTAACTATTGATGGCGACGAGATAGTGTACATCGAGATCAATCGTTGGGAGCCACAGGGGGCAAATGGTGTGTACTACTGCAATAGTGACGTTAGACGGGTATTGTCTCGTCTGGAGAAGTGTGGCATAGACGCACCAAAAGTTATTGCTCTGAAGTCAGCGTTTCTTAAGACCAAGCAATTCGAGAAGGGTAACTTCATTGACCTTGCAGATTACGTCAAGCGTGAGTTGGCCGCACGTTCGCCTAAAACCTACTACGACTACAATGTTCGTCAGTTCGGCGTGTTCAAGCAGATGCACAAGCACATGCAACAGCAGGACATCAGTGACATGATAGAACTCGTAGAAAGTCACAGTAACAGCGAGGTAGCTGACTGGCTATCCTCTCTCAATCAGGATCGTGAAGTTGCCGACATGGAGAAGGACACCATGATTCAGGATATGATGGACGAGTTCTTCGTCAAGTACGAGATGCTTACATTCTTGTCAGACTGGGAGATGACTCATACTGACGAGGAATACCAAACAAAAATCGCAAACTATATTGGAGGTACTATTCGTGAAAACGCAAAGACGACCGAGAACTAGGCCTGTCGCACCTAAGCCAATCGAGGCAAAGGTGAGCAAGCCTGAGATACCCAATGAAATTTTAAAAGACTTTTTAGAGGAGAAATGTAACTTAAGTACGCTAAAAGATATATCTAAGATTCGTGCTGGATTCCTATGGGAGAAAGGTAACATTCAACGATATAGAATTAACGTGTGGCAAACAACGTATGAGATGGGGCAGTTCTGTCCAAACACTAAGATTATACATTCATATTTTGTTTTCTACTATCCCGATGAACAGATGATCGTGGATAAAACCGCCGAACCGGTTGACAAGCATAAAGATTTATTAGGAAGAATTAGAACATGAGTAATACAGTAACTTTAAGCAAGCATGAGATGGTAGTGGATAGGCATCACGAAATCACAGTAGTCATTGAAGGTGGCATGTGTGTAGATGTCAGAGGACTACCAGAGGATTGGGACTATACCATCGAGGACTATGATGTTTTTGAAGAAACTTATTCAGAGCAAATGCAGTCGGAATTAGAACCGATAGAAAAAGAAGAAGAAAATTAGAAAAAAGTTAAAGATACCTCTTGACTTTGACGATAACTATACTATAATAGAGTGAAACCAATCACATTACTTTAATTTAGCAAAGGATTAGGATTATGTTGTCACATATCAAATCAAATGACAATCATTGGACAGTTGTACTCGGAGGTCAGCCATTCCAGTACGACCATACTCACCCAGAGTATAATGGGTTGTGTGAGTGCGTCATGGCTGGTGACGAGAACGAGTTTGTGAACCTCTTTAATACAGGGACGGTCATAGAGGACTGGTCGAATGGCGAGTTCGAGTTTCGTGATGGATTCCTATATTACGAGGACGAGCAGGTAGCCAGCCAGCCAACCGAGCGTATCATCAACATGCTAAAGAATGGTTGGGATCACAAGCCTATGCTTGCCTACCTTGAGCGTCTGTATCAGAACGTCAGCAATCGTGCTGTGCAAGAGTCTTACACATGGTGTAGTCACAAGGGACTGCCAATTACTGATGACGGAATGTTAATCGGTTACAAGGGCGTGTCCATCTATAGTGGTGAAGATCGTACAGATAAGAACGGTCGTCCTCTTACTGCTGGCGATCACGTTGACAAGTATACAGGAACCTCGTTCCGTAACAACATCGGTGACGAGTGCAGTATGAACCGTCGAAGGGTCAGCGATAACTGCAACGAGGGTTGTGCCGCTGGTCTGCATGTGGGTACTTACGAGTACGCAAACGACTGGGCTGGTCATGGTGGAGTTGTCTTGCTTGTTAAGTTCGACCCTGCCGACATCGTTAGTGTCCCAACTGACTGCGAATTCTCTAAGATGCGAGTCAGTAAGTACACTGTGGTCAGCGTTGCTCGTGAGCAACTCGAAGAAGAAGTGTACATGGAAGACGAAACCCTGTACGAGGACGACTATTACGAACAAGGAGTAGATTTCTAATCGTGGTTGGTTAGATCATGGGGAGTATGGTTCGCCCTGCTCCCCTTTCTTTTCTTTTCAAGGAGAAATGTTATGGCTACTATGAACGACATTGACTGGCAGATTCAACAGATGTTTAATGCTATTGACTATTACGAAAGAGCCATTCAGACGACACTTTTTAGGAAAGATGCAGACGAGTATGAGAACACAATCAAGAAACTCAACGCACAAATCAAGGAACTGGAAAGAAGAAAACATGACTGCTGAAGAAGTTGTTTGGGAATTTTATTTTGATGAAGTTCACGAAAGAAACCGTAAAGACTACGACCCCTATTGGTATATTCACGACAATGATATGACTGACCGTCCGACAGAAGAAGAACTGTCAGGGTTCTACTGGAAGGAAGAATAGCTAAATGTGTATAATAGTGTGTAAGAACTGGAGAGCGTAGGACTCTTGTAACGACACACACGGAGTTATGCACGCATGTTTAAAAAACTATTTAGCAATTTCTATCTGTCAGCACTTGCAGTATTCTTGTCAGGATTAATCTCGGTTTATGATAACGTGATGAATGTCATCTTCTTTAAGACTTTAAAGATGGACGAAAAAAACCCTGTTGCCTCTTGGATTATCGAAACCAAAGGAGTCAGTGGTTTAGTAGAAATTAAAGCTGTGACAACCGTGCTTGCCGTAGCTATTATGCTGGCCTTGTTAAAAACTAGATATAAATTAATAGTATGGCCGGTTTTTGTTTTTCAACTCTGCTTGTTTTACTATTTGACGTTCCACGTTGCAGGTGATACAGGCGATATGTTTGGAAAAGATTTTGGATTACCTATTAAACTTTTCTTCGAGTTCTATATGGGAGAACACAGAATATGAAGAAGGGCTTTTGGAAAGGACTTGGTGTAGGTTTAGCACTGTTAGTGCTTTTGATTTTTTTGTTGTTTATCTGAGGAGGAAACTATGAAAGGCTTATTTATTAGTTTGATGTTTTTAGCGTCTAGCGTGTCTATCACCGCAGACGCAGAGGCACAGGAAAAAGAGCCTATATTTTTTAAGGCTGTCACCCCTTGCGACGTATTGTCGGGAGTGGGACTCTATGTTAAAGACGTGGGACAGAAGACCATTCGGGGGACTGGAGCTATGCTTAAGGGTGCTGGTAGAATTATCACATCCCCATTCAGGGCTAAATTTTATTGGCCTCAACCTAAGATGTTTCGATATGAAAGAGGTTACTGGGTTCCTCCTAAGCTGGAGAGACTCCCAACGAAACCTCCGATTGTAGAACCAGAGGGGATTCTAGGCGATCCAGCACCTCCCTCGGAGTGTGATAAGCAATTATTGCCAAGCGATCTTATCTATCCTTTGCATAGAGGAATCGATAATCAAGAGTTCATTACTCTTGTTGAGTTTAAGTTTTAATCAGGGGAGAATATGGTAAAAAGAGGAGAAAGAAATCTTATGTTAAAAGACTATAGCTTAGGTTTTTTATCTGGCATTAGTTTGTCAATGTTAATTGTGATCTACCGAACATTTGCGTAGCATCACCGCCCCATTCGTCTAGTGGACTAGGACATCGGCTTTTCACGCCGAAAACAGGAGTTCAATTCTCCTATGGGGTACTGCCTTCGGGCATAAGCATGTAGACGTTATTAGTGAACCAATGCAGGACGGGAGTTCGATTCTCCCCGCCTCCACTTGCCAACTCATGGGGGCGTAATGGTATCGACTGGTTGCGTAGTTAATGACTGCATGTCGTAGTTGATAGAAGGGCTACGCTAAAAATCTATCACAACTTTAAACGGCGTAGAGAATTACGCAATGGCCGCTTAGGTGGCCGACTGACCTATTCGTAGGTCACGGGGTTTGCCAGCACCTTGTTACCAAAGCTGGCTTTTTTTATGAAATTATCTAAAGAACCCATTGACAAATGACGATAGATTGAATATAATAATACAGGACACACCGCTGTTCTCACTAAGTGTTCGGTTGCTTAAAAGTGCAACGGCTGAGAATAATCAGGGCGACAACCTCCGTGAACCGGCAGTAGCTCAGGGGTTAGAGCGTCGTTCTTATAAAGCGGGAGTCGGTGGTTCGATTCCACCCTGCCGGACTTCTGGCTCGATAGTTAAACGGATATAACAAGGGTCTTCTAAACCCTAGTTCGAGGTTCGATTCCTCGTCGAGCTACTTATGAAATGTGAAAGTTGCGACAAAGAGATTGAAATTAACCAGTCCTACCGCTGTAGGATATGTCATCTTTGGTATTGTAAAGACTGCTCTTTGGAACACTTTGGACTCAAAGAAGAAGGGGGAAGGATCGTCCATAAAAGCGTGATAAAAAGTTTTCTCTGGAACACATTTAAAAAGTTCTTCAGAAAAGACTAACTCGATGTGGCGGAATAGGCAGACGCATCGGACTTAAAATCCGGTTCCCTTATTGGGAGTGAGGGTTCGATCCCCTCCATCGAGATTAAATATAATGATTAAATATAATGATTAGATAATAATGGTAGTTCAGTATTATCGCTTCTCATAGATTTGTATAAAGACGTAACTGGGTGCAGTCTTGCGTTCCTGACCCATTGAGAAGTATAGGTTGCAGTTGAGTGTCCGACCACTCAGAGGTATCGAAAAATTAAATCTAGGCAATGCTGGCGAGCAACCTAGACCTACGAAGATAACTTCGGTTTTAGCAAAAAATTTCCATTAGCTTGTAAGATACTGCCTATAAACACTACCATATACCTACTGGCTTTCATAGTTCTTCGTAGGTATAAACGCTGTCGGTACGCAAATATTTAAAATAAATTAAAGATACCTATTGACATCTGCCGATAGATAAATTATAATACAGTGGATACTAACCAACTAACAGGAGACAAGTATGTACAATCTATGTTGCATCAGTAACGAACTCAAAGAACAAGGCCACTCCTTCCAGACCATGACATGGAAGCGTTACAATGACCTGTGCAGTCAGCACAGTGTCTCTCACGCACTCAACGAGCTAGGCTCACGCTGGCTCAATAATGTCAAAGTCACTAGACTTGCTATCCTGCACTGCTGGCAAAACCGCTGGGGCTATCGCATTTCAAGCAATCTGTTCCCTGTGCTAACACATCCTGAGTTCGGTTACGACATCTCAGACGTACCTCAGTACGAAGCTATCATGGAAACTCTCAACGATACCGCATGGGAAAACAAGAACTTCTGGGGCGTGCGGTTATCTACGCATCCTGACCAGTTTAACGTGCTTGCAAGCGAGAATCAAGGGTCAGTAGATAAGACGATCCTAGAACTCAACCATCATGGCTGGGTCATGGATCAGCTAGGCTGTGAGCGTAGCTACTACAACCCTATCAACATCCATGTCAACTGTACTAAGGGCGATCTCGCTGACATCGCTGCTCGCTTCATGTCTAACCTAAACCAGTGCGATCAAAGCGTAACTTCTCGTTTAGTCTTAGAGAACGAAGACAAAGGTTGCTGGAATGTAGATAACCTGCTCAAGTATTTTAGCTTACCTATCACATACGACAACCTGCACGACAAGTGCAATCCGTCAGCCAAGAATACTTACCTAGAGTGTGCAGAGACTTGGCCTTGCAAACCACTGTTTCATTACAGTGAGTCACATCCTGACAAGACCAATCCACGCAGTCACGCAGACATGCCCGTAGATTTTCCATGTAGCGATGACTACGACTGGGACATCGAACTCAAGTCTAAGGACGCAGCGATTCGTGCCTGTGCCTCACATCTCAAGAACGCTAAGTCCATGTACGCACTACACTAAGGAGCTGACAAATGAATAAAGTATTGATGAAAAAAGTTAGTAGATTTATGTACGAGAAGCCAAAAACTTTTAATAGAAAGTCAATGACAGACACCAAGCATCATAAACTAACAATCGCAAGAGTAATTCATAGAAAACACTGTAACTTCGCTAGAACTCAGTCAAAAGCAGAAAGAAAAGAATTTGGAGATAAGATTGTGAAAAAGTTTACCAATAAAGAGTTAAGAGATAAACTGGAAGCAAATCCATACTGTTACCTATCAGGAGAAAAGATAGACCTGATGGACTCAAAGCAGTATTCGTTAGATCACATAGTACCGCTGAGTAAAGGTGGAACAAGCGACATAGAGAACTGCGGTTTAGCATCATTTGACGCTAACCAAATGAAGTCAAGTTTCATGCTTGATGAATATCGAGACAAGATGATCCAACAGTTGGAACATTTTTTTGGAGTAAAGTGTATCCTACCAGAAGGGGCTGACAAATGGATGAACGGATAAGAAAGACTTGGTTAGAGTTTGTTAGTAACAATCACCAAAGACTTCAAAATGCAGTAGACGAATACCGACAGAACCCATCCATGATACGACAGAGTATGGCCGAACAAGGTATTGAAGTAACACCCAAAGAGTTGAACGATCTGATCGAGCTTATACGCGAGTCCCTAGAAGAAGATAATTAACAAAAAATACTTGAAAAATTATAAAGAACCTATTGACAATTAACCGATACTAGACTATAATAGAGTAGCCGAAATTAGGAGATTAGCATGAAATTAAGTATTAGTATCCAGCCAGATGAGTTTACTGAAAAGGTAGCTCAAGCGTTCGACCTAGAGTTTGACGGAACAATTACTACGGAGATACCGGAGTTTCTCCAGCCGACTGAACCCTATAATATAGGGATGATAGTGGGAGCCAGTGGTTCTGGCAAAAGTCAAATTTTAAGTCACCACTTTGGTTTAGTTCACAAACAGACCACTTGGGTACGAGATAAGGCTGTTGTTTCACACTTTGAAACACCAGACGAAGCTATTGAAAAACTATTTGCGTGTGGGTTGGCATCAGTGCCTACACTATGTAAACCCTTCCACGTTCTTAGTAACGGTGAAAAGTATCGTGCCACCGTAGCTAGAAAACTACAAGATGGAATGATGCTAGACGAATTTACCTCAGAGGTAAACAGGGAAACGGCAAAGAGTTTGTCGGTCGCACTCAGTAAATATATTAGACGCAAGGGTATTAAGAATGTTGTTTTATGTTCCTGCCATAAAGATATAATTGAGTGGATAGAACCCGATTGGGTTTTTGATTGCGACAGTGGCGAACGATTTGTAAACGACGACCCAAGAGATTCCTTAAAAAAGGTAGCGAGGATAGAGATACTCTAATGTTTAAAAGACCAGCCATAGAGCTAGAAGTATACGAAGTACCAAAAGAACTTAAGGAAAAGTATTGGGCATTATTTAAGAAACATCACTACTTAGGAGAGACATTAAATAAAGCGGCTCGCTGTTGGGTTGCCTACCTTTGGGAAAATCCTGTTGCATTTAACTCGGTTCTTGCTATGCCTAGCGGTTCATTAAAAAACGCTTGGAGGGAACATCGACTGGTTGTTCTGTCTGACTATCAAGGAATGGGCATTGGTAATAGAATGTCAGAATGTATCGGTAAGATTTTAAGATCGGAAGATAAGCGGTTCTTTTCAAAAACCGCAAATATAAAACTTGGAGAGTATAGAAACGGGAAGGACATCTGGCGACCCACAAGCAAGAACGGGAAAGCCAGACCCGACAACCTTAACAGAAAAAAGAATTACAACAATATGATCAAGGAGTCGCTATCACTTCGTGTCTGCTACTCTCACGAATATATAGGTGACTAAAAATGAATTGGCAAGACTTACATAAAAATTCTACGGTTGTTGACTTACACAACCATGCTGTACTCAAGCGTTTCTTACTAGACAGGGATCTCTCTGCCAGCAAAACCAAGTTTCTGGCTGGCCTGTTCAAAAGAGCGTTCTGGCCTCTAAGTCAGCGTACTACATTTCCCCTAGTGGAGAAGGGTGGAGTAGATATTATTCTCTCTACTTGCTATATACCAGAAAGGGAATGGCTCGAAGACCAGAGTTTAGTGAAGCTGGCACTAGCCCTAGCACCGAGTGTAAGAAGAAGGGTTTTTGATCCCTTTTACTTTGATGCTACCGTCAACATGATTGACGACATGGAGAAGCATATAACTGAATATAATAATAAAATAGATTTCTCAAAATCTAAGCCGGTATGTATAGTTAAGAACAATCACGAACTTACACAGTGTATTGAAAACAATCACATTGCTATGATTCACTCTATTGAAGGGGGTCATAGTCTACAGGGTGTTGATTGCGAAACCTCAACAGATATGAGAGTGAAGGAAGCTGAAATATTACAGCACCTAGACTATTTTGCTGAGAGAGGCGTAGCGTATCTGACACTTGCACACTTCTATCCCAACCTCGTCGCACACCCAGTGTTTCCGTACCCCAACTATGGCATCAAAAGGGGCAACTGGAAGAAGCTCATGGCTAACTGGGATATGAACGTAGGTCTTTCCGAGATAGGCAAGAAGGTTGTAGAGCGTATGTGTGAACTAAGTATGATTATAGACATCGCACACTGCACACCAAAGGCTAGGTCGCAGGTCTACGAAATTGTTGGGGACAGGCAGAACCGAGTCATAAGCAGTCATACAGGAGTTTTCGAGGTAAACCCAGACCCGTACAACCTACACGACTGGGAGCTAGAATGGTTTAGCCAACACGGAGGCGTTCTAGGTATTATCTTTATGAACTACTGGATTAGTCCCGTTGACTCACCTTTAGGGATTAAATATATTGAAAGAACTTTAGAACACGCCATGAAGATTGGTGGTTCAGACATTGTTGGCATCGGCACGGACTTTGATGGCTTCACCGATCCACCAGACGAGATCACAGATATGTCAGAGATTCCGAGAATAACGAAGTATCTTAAGTGTCTCACAAGCGGGCTTGGAAAACAAAAATATTCAGACGAAGTAATAGCTAAGTTTTTAGGAGGTAATGCTTTAAGAGTGTTGCGTGAAGGCTGGAGATAATGAGTAAATTCAAATTTGAAAAGTACGATGACCCCTTTAGAGCCTTTAATATACAGATGTCTATCATATGTGACTTGGAGCAAGGCGGCAAGATATGCGAAGAAGAAGCATTTGAGCAGGTGAAAGCACTATACAAACAATTCAAGCATTATTTTAAGCATGAACACGAGGCAACTTCTGTACTAGAGAATAAACAATACTACGAAGACAACAAACAAAATTACAAGGAGAATAAATAGATAATTTAATGTTTAACTGGATAGTAGATTTTATCCGAGGTGGTGACGACTTAGAGGTTGCACCAGTGGACGAAACCCCTGAAGAAAAAACCAAGCGAGAGGAAAGACTTGAGTCCCGCCGTCAACGCTGGGAGGACAGACGGAAAAAACGTGAGGCCAAGCGAAATTACCGAATTGAAAAAATACACGCACTAAAAGAAAAAATATACGCAGTGGCGGCAAAAAGAAAATGGTTATTCCTAATCATCGCCGCTGTAATCGTTGGCTACCTAGTTTTTAAGTTTGTGTAAATGGACGCAATTATAGCTGGCCTGTTGGCATGGAGCATCGAGTTAATCGTAGCTACCCTTATGTTCCTCCTGCTCACGCACGAAGAAAATAAGGTCATTAAAAGGAGAAAGAAAAATGAAGGAGAATAAGTTTAACATCGTAATCTTATTGTTTCTCGGGGTGTTGTGCTGGGAGTCATATAGACTAGAAAAGAAGGCAGACAGGCAAATGTCGGCGTTCGTAGGTCAACAACAGCACATCAATGATATTCACATGATGTTGGAAAGTTTTGTTGAGATGGCTCCAAGAGAAATGGAATCAATAGCAAGGCAGGCCAGCAGAGAAGAAGGTGTCAAATTGTTCAAAGAGTTTGCCGCCAATTTCAAGAAGTTAAATGAAGAACCCGTATCAACCCCCCAAGACTGATCCCAAAAGGGACTACGACCGTTGGCTTGAAACTGTTAGAGAGCAAGACGAGACAGACTGGGGCGGGTTCATCTTTGCTGTTGTGATCCTTTCTATTTTTTTATTTCAACCCCTACTTATAGATTTTTTAGTAGAGATATTCAAGAAGCTATGACACATTTTCTGTTTGATGTAGACGGAACACTAACCAACCCAAGAGAACCAGTTAATCCAGAGTTTTCTAGGTTTTTTGGGGAATGGGTATTAGATGTTCAATCAAACGGCGACGAGGTGTTCCTAGTTACAGGCTCCGACAAACCCAAAACAATATCACAGGTTGGATTGCCTCTATATAGACTGATGAATGGAGTATACCAAAATTGTGGAAACCAGCTATTTATTCGCAACTCGCTAATATATCAATCAAAATGGGTTATCTCGGCACACCTAAGACTTGACCTTTTAATCCTAGCGGAGCGGAGTCCTTGGTTTGGTAAGGCCGAGCAAAATATAGAGGAGCGTATTGGAATGGTAAACTTCTCTACGGTTGGTAGAACGGCAACACAGAAACAACGAAAAGCATATGCCTTGTGGGACAAGTTTACTAAGGAGCGAGAACAAAATGCAGAATGGTTATCTCTTAGATACCCAAGATTACAGTTCGATGTAGGTGGAGAAATTAGCACAGATATATATCCCAAAGGGAAAGACAAAAGCCAAGTATTACAACACATGAAAGGAGAGACGATTTTCTTTGGAGACAAGTGTCACAAAGGAGGAAACGACTACACCATTTCAAGAGCGTCAGAAAAATTCCACCAAGTCGATGGCTGGAAAGATACAAGGAGCATAATAAATAGTTACTATGTCTAGTGTAAGAGAAAAACTTTCAAATATTTACGGAGAAGAATTAATCTTTGCCGATGGTTTTGACGATGCTATAATAGGCGTTGCCTGTGGTCACGACTCTCAGAGAGTTGTATACTGCTACGCAAGCATGGTGGAAGCCTGCATGGTGGAAGCTGGCATGACTTATAACGACGCTCTTGAATGGATTGAATTTAACACAATATCGTCTTACATTGGCAAACACACCCCAATATATGTCATGGGAACAGAAGAATGAAAAGTAATTTAAGAGGAGACTCAGGATTATCCGATAGCGGATTTTACAGATCACAAAAGTTTTTTCTAGAAAAACACAAAGAGACTCTTGACAAAATAGAAAGATGTAGTATAATGGAATTACGCCGTCGAAGGTTTGAGGCTAACGCGAAGCCGCCTAGACGCAAGAAATCCCTATGGAAAAGAATTAAGGAGTGGTTTGGTGCCAAGTAGATTTGATAATAGAACCGTAAACACATTTAAGAAAGACATAAAGTTCAGCACGAAGCTAGAGAAATATTTTTTTCACCAATGGCTTAATGTTCTCGAACAAAGTTCAAGCATATATGTTTCCGACTGGTCAGACAATGGCTGCGGTAACGATGGAGAATTTATCGCAAAGGGGAATACAGCCGGTGCTGACTATAAAATTAGCGGGTCAGTTAGAGGTGTCGGGCTAGATGCAAAACTAACTGAAGAACCACTAGAAATTAAATGGGTTCCAACGGCTGGTAAGTTCACCCTAAAGGAAAATGATTTAAAAGCATATGTAGAAGAAGAGGCAAGTATTCTTTTCATCTACAATTCTGTGAGATGTGGTACGGACATGCGTAAGCCTAAAGACTACGACTTTGAGAGACACATACGTTTAATTGAGTCGAAAGCAGACCAAATCAAGTGGGGTATCATGTGGTCTCCAAGAGTGAAAGAATTTTACAATAACGCTAAAGAAAAGTCGCTGTTTAAACCGATAAATTATATGGGTGGTAAGTCGGGCGTTGTATTAAAACAAAAAGACTTTAGCGAATGGTTCGTAGAGGAGAATTGGAATTGAGACAACTTAGACTTAGTTGCTGTGAAGCAATAGTGGATAAGGTTCCGTATGAATGTCACCATTGTGGAGAAACATCTTTCTTTGCAGAGGAGGTGGACAAAGAAGATCATGTCATTCGACTGGGTGGTTTTTCTGGAGACAAGAAGAGGGAGACAAGACCTTGGGGTTCGTTTGAAAACCTATTAGACGAAGAGGGCTACAAGGTCAAGAAGATTGTTGTAAACCGCGACCGGAGACTTAGCCTACAACTACATCGCAATCGAATGGAGACTTGGCACATACTCTCTGGAAAAGGTGAGATGCAGATCGGGAATGCTGTTTGGGATGTTGAGACTGGGGACAGAGTTGAGATAGGCAAACTTGAGGTACACAGGATTACGAACGAGAGCGACGTACCATTAGTGATTTTAGAACTGCAAACTGGTGACTGTCGGGAAGATGATATTGTTAGGGTAGAGGACGACTACGGGAGAACGGAATGATAGTAGGAATTGTATCGGGGTACTTTAACCCCGTCCACACAGGACATTTAGATTATATTGAGGGAGCAAAAAATGCTTGTGACCTACTGTATGTTATAGTAAACAGTGATAAACAAGTAGACATTAAAGGTAGTGAGCGTTTTATGGACGAGGAGAGTAGGTTAAGAATCGTGAAAGCACTAAAACCCGTAGATAGGGGATTGATTGCTAAAGACGATGACGGAACAGTGGTTAAGAGTATAGAGTGGATTTACAACTGGAATAGAGATGACCCGTTTGTGACCTCATTTGTGTTTATGAATGGAGGCGATAGAGTTGCGGGTAACACCCCCGAAGAAGAATATTGTTCTAGAAACGGTATAACAACCTTCTACAATATTGGTGGAGGTAAAACCGAATCATCAAGCACCCTGCTAGAAAAGGTAAAGAATGATTAGAGGTCTAGAGTTACTAGATATTAATGATGATTACATGGAGTTGCTCTGCCAACTCAGCGGAAAAAACAAACATATTAAATGGCAAACCGCGATGACATTTTGGTTGAAATACGAAGATAACGACGACCACCAAACCTTTGTCTTTGAGGGTAGCGACAACATAGTAGGAACAGCAACGGTTCTAATAGAGAACAAACTACTTCACTGCGGTTCTAAGGTTGGACATATTGAAGATGTGGTAGTTGACAGCAAATCAAGGCTATCTGGTGTGGGCAGAGGGCTTATCAACGCATGTATAGATTTCTGTAAAGAAAGATTTTGTTACAAAGCTATACTAGACTGCTCAAAAGAAAATATACCATTCTATGAATCCTGTGGATTTATTCACCATGAAAACTGTATGAGGATTGACTTTGAATAACAAGGTGGATTTATTAGGATATTATGGATCAGACGAAGTTATCGCCTGCTCCGCATGGACATCTACATCAAGAGATTTAACAAATGAAAAAAGAAGTAGAATTGGAAAGCTCATTAGCATGTTGTGGAGGGAAGGACACGAAACTCCTTTTGAGAAGGGTGTTGTGCACTTCTTGGTGGATTGTGAGATTGCTTCTCATATCCATCTCCTTAAACATAGGATTAGCTCTCTTAATGCTGAATCAGCCCGCTATAAAGAATTAAAAGAAGATAAGTATTACCTCCCTGAAGACTGGACTGAAATTAGAAACTCCAATCCTAACCTTCGTATAGACGGGAATGGGGAGAAGCACCAAAAGTGGACTACGATCTTAAGAAGATATACAGAGCTAGGAAATTTATTGTATCACCAGTGCGTGGAAGATATTGAACCTACATTGGGCAGAAAGAGGGCGAAGGAATCCGCCCGCTTCTTCAAGACCTACAACAGCCAGATTCAGGCAGACATTATGTTTAACATGCGTAGTTTTGCTAACTTTATAAAGCTAAGAAATAGCGAACACGCACAAAAAGAGATTAGAGAGATCGCACAGTCGATGTGGGATTTAGTTGAGAGCATTGAGGGAGAACCGTTTAAACACACGTTGGAGGCAATTCAATGTCGGCTAGGATAGTACTGTCGGTCTTATTTGTTTTTTTATGTGTAATAGATAATATATTTACATACGAAATAACAAAATGGCCCATATATCAAGAGATTGGGCCGGTAGCGATCTTCATGCTCCTAGTACCATATGGGCTTTGGGTTCAAAAGATAGCTGTTTGTGCAGCATTGTACTATTTTAGAGAGAAAATAACCAATGAGTTTCTATGTATCCTAGACATAGCTATGATGCTTGTAGTTTGTAACAATGGATACTTATATTATGGGATCATGTTCTAATGTATGAATATAAAGCTATAGTTGATAGAGTAGTTGATGGGGATACGGTTGACTTTTATGTTGATCTAGGTTTCAGTGTTGGTATGAAAATACGGACTAGGCTTGCTGGCGTTGACACGCCTGAACGAGGGCAACCTGATTTCCTACTTGCTACCCAAAAATGTAGAGAGCTGCTAAACAAAGCTGCGGCATCCTTTCCTTACGAGGGCAAGATAATAATTAGGACAGAGAAGACGGGGAAGTACGGTCGTTGGATCGTACATATTCAAGGTGTAACTGATGAACTGGCCAAAATTTGGCCCTATGGAGATTAAAATGGCAAGAAACAGAACGAGACATCAAACAGGAAGCAGTATAACTACACCCACTTGGTTTGGTTCACACGCTTCAATGGTAGTAGATCATTCGGAAGTGCAAATTGGAGGGCGAGATGTAACCCTCTCCGAAGATCAGGTATTATGTCAAGATGACAATGGTTATTATATAACCGAAAAGAAAAAGTTAGACAGCGGTCTCGCTGACCCAAATAGATATTCAAGCAGGAGATATAAATGAAGGCGTTAAACTACCTACAAAAAAAAGCGGAGTCGGATCAGCAAGCAGCGTTACTAGCGTTTGATTTATTACTAGAAAAGGCAGTCGGGATTGGCGATCACTCAACGTCAGACTTCCTTTCTAACCTAAATGAGTCCTTAAACAATTTAGTAGATGCTAATGATAGGCTAGAAACTATAGAGTGGCTTAGAGGCGTATACGGAGATGATTAAAGATGTCAAAACCCTCAACCATTTACGTTCTAGTCTGCGTGGAAATATCTATTGATAAGCTATTTGGAAACTCCTACTCAGTAGAACCGATTGGTGCTTTTAACGATTTAGATATAGCATTAAACTATGCGGTTAAACTAGAAGACCTAGACCAACCTAAAAAAAATATAGATGTAGCTTATGATGTCTTAGAGTTTGACCTTAATGAGAAACCACACATCTTAACATTTTTAGAAAAGTCCAATAACGCCTTAGAGCAAAGCGTTACCGAAGTGATAATAAAGCTAATGGGGGAAGGGCTAATTGACCAGTTGGTCGGTGAAGATGGAAATTTTTACTACGAACTCACCGAGGAGGGTAAAAAAATGAAGCAGTCCATACCCAAGATAGTTAAAAAACTTTTTCCCAAAAACAAAGATGAAGAGTAGTACCTATGATAAACAGGGTTTTGTCTAAGCTAATCTTGCAGAGTCAAGAGCCGACCAGTTGGGAGACTTCGTTTCTCTTGAGTGCTGCATTATGGTCTAAAAGAAGCCACGATTCACAAACACAGTGTGGAGCAGTGCTAGTTAAAGACAAAAGGATTATTTCAACTGGCTACAACGGCTTTATCTCTGGTATAGACGACTCCATTTTACCGAGAGAGAGACCTGAAAAATATCCGTTTATGATTCATGCCGAAGCTAATGCAGTCTACAATGCCGCCAAGAATGGTGTCTCAACAGTTGATTCTGATTGCTACGTGACAGCAGTTCCCTGTCTGTCCTGCGTCCAAATGCTTCACCAATGTGGAATTAAAAGGATTTTATTCTCAGACATCTCATCACCCAAGATGGAAATCTATTCCAAAAAATATGACACAATTCTCAGATTACTAAAGGGTAAGTTGGAGTTAAAGTACATACCAAAGTTGTCGCTAGATACCGATGTCTTGGAATGTATTTTAGAAACTTTCAAAAAAACCGAAGAACCCGATTGACTTTTAGGCCGAAGTGGACTATAATATAAGTAAACCGAAACAAAGGAGATTTTTAATGGCAACTTTAAAAGAAATGGCTGAGGCACACCTGCTTAATGTTCAGAGAGAGATACAACAACTCAATGAGCGTAAAGCTGCCATCGACCAAGACATAGCTAGACTGGCTAGCTATTTGGATGAGGGGAAGAAAACTTTGGAAGAAGATATTCAAGTGGAATCACCAATTCCACAAAGTCAAACCTTTTTAGGAGATAATTATGGAAAGTAATGAGTTTTACAAAGCACTAGCAAAATTGCCTAAGAGCTATTTCAATCAGGAAGGCTCGCTGGTTGGTGAGATTACTGGTGGTCAGTACCGAGGCGAAGCCGTAAACCCCGTGACAGCGGTAGCCTACAAGACTACTGGCACTGTTTACGGCACAAATAAGCGTGAGACACTTCGTGCTGGAAAAGTTTTAGGTCTCAATACTGGATTTACATCTCATGTATATGACGCGGTTACGAGCGTTTCAAATCGTGGCAATACTCAGGTAGTACGTGGAAAGGTTCGATCAGCTTTAGGAGTTTAATATGAATCAGAATAGTTGGAACGGAGCCGGAAGGCTCACAAAAGACGCAGAATTTACTACAACAAAGAAGGGCACACCGATGTCCAAGTTCCGCTTGGCGGTGAATGACCGTAGAATGGACGACACTTTGTTTATCAATGTGCTTTGTTTTGGTAAGATGGCAGAAAGCCTCAATCCTATGCTGCTCAAAGGTAGACTCGTTTCTATCACTGGAAAGCTGAAGATTGATGATTATGAAGATGAAAACCAGAACAAAAGAAGTTCTGTTTGCATCATGGCTGATGAGATTTCTCTTGGCCCCGATCCATCTACAATTACTAAGCGAACCACTAGTGAAGATGGAAGTTCTCCGTTTTAATTAGTATTCGTGACTCGGTACCACCGTTAAGGACGATGAAAACGGATAATTATAGCGACCGAGTAGCCTCGTCGAGTCTCAATGGCTTGGCGGGGCTTTTTCATTCTTATAACTACGCACTGCTCCCAAGTTATGCCTAATGGGTAACAAAGGAGGTTTATTATGACAAACTCAACTTTAATTCAAGACTTTTTAAGACGTAGCGTAGGTTGGGAACACCTACTGAGCCAAGTTGTTTCTACAAATAACCGCTCAAACTTCCCTCCATTCAATATCGTTAAGGATGGTGATGGTACACAGATACAGTTAGCCCTTGCTGGATACAGTAGGGATGACATTTCTGTGACTATTCAGGACAAAGTTTTGACAATTTCCTCAAGTGGGGTTGACAAACAGGACGATATAGAGTATAATTATAGAGGTGTCGCAAAGAGGGCGTTTACAACTAAATTCTCTCTTGGACAATATCATGAGGTGAAGGACGTTTCTATGAGGGATGGCATGTTATACGTGTCTACTGAGGAAGTTCTTCCTGAAGAGAAGAAGTTAAAAACTTTTACAATTAACTAGTTTAAATTGCGGAGCAGTGTGTAGTTATGGGAATGGATGGCGTATCAGATTTACAGGCATATCAGTGGATAGCAGAGTTATTGGCTTTTGGTATAGCTACATTTTGTGGGGTTTGCTTCATGATAGGAATGATTGCTGGGCCAGAGAAAGTAAAACCAGTAGGCTCTAACCTAAAAACAAATATTGACGATCAAGACTTGTTTGCGGTCGCCACAGGTGATGAAGAGTATCTAGCTGCACACTGCACGCTAGGGACAAAAAAAGCCACGGCTAGACGTACTGTAAAAAGCCAAGACTCAGAGGTTAAAAGACTCAAGCTGGAAATACAAAAGTTAAAACGAGCAAACAAACGAGAGAAAAGCCAACCTAAAGAATATAACGGTACTGGTTGGGACGCTGTAGATATAGCCGGAAACAGTGGGAATGCTTGGAATCCACCTGAATACTACGAGATGTACGCACCTGAATTGATAAAGACTAAGAAATCAAAGACTAAGAAATCAAAGAGTAAGAAATCAAATAGTAAGAAACCAAAAAGCAAGAAACCAAAGACGCAAAAGGTGGAGCAAAATAGTGAGCTTATACAAGAATGTATAGCAGCACTGGTTAGTCTAGGGGAGAAGAAGTCCGTCGCTAAATCAACAACAAACAATTATTTTACAAATAATCCAAACACAAAATCAGTTGAAGAGTTTATTGCAGGAGTATACGTAAAGTGAACATAAACTTAATGGCTCCAATCAATCAGCTTGGCTACGGCGTAGCTGGATTAAACATCCTTAAAGCATTGCAAAAAAGGGCGAACGTATCCCTGTTCCCGATTGGACAACCTCAAGTTACCAGTCAGGCAGATGCAGATGCCGTCAGGAGTGCTGTAGAAACGTCTAAGAGATTTGATGCTTATGCACCCTGTATTAAGATTTGGCATCAGAACCAGATGGCAGAACGTATAGGGTCAGGCAAGTTCATTGGCTTTCCCATCTTTGAGTTAGATACCTTTAGCGATTTAGAAAAGCACCACCTAAATTCCTGTGACAGATTAATGGTTTGTTCAGAGTGGGCAAAAAATGTATGCTTGGATCAAACGTATGTACCCCATGTTGATGTTGTTCCTCTTGGTGTAGACGCAGAACTATTTTCCCCAGCACCAGTAAGAGAAGA
>CEUS01550342.1_pt1 | contig 21213 bp, 14 predicted proteins | sample 427031 | NCBI WGS metagenome assembly CEUS01 (sample SAMEA2622837, study PRJEB7988) | marine metagenome | biome: marine biome (ENVO:00000447); feature: marine epipelagic mixed layer (ENVO:xxxxxxxxx); material: "saline water (ENVO:00002010), including plankton (ENVO:xxxxxxxx)" | depth 140 m | reverse complement strand
GTTAGCACTCAACGTAGTATTTATATTGGTGGTAGTTGTTTCTCTGATTAGATGGGCAACTGATACATGGTCCTCACAAGGAAGACTAGTATTCACTGCAATTCAAAGTATTACGGTGCTATTTACTTTAGGTGTATACAGTATAGTTCCAAGCAATTTTAACAAGGTGCGACCATTTATAATAACATCTTTGTCTCTCTTTATGTGTGCAATCACCACAATCACCCCAAGCTATGTAATAGCGCCCGCATATACTGTGCAAAGAGCATCAAATCTGGAGAACCTCTCCATATCACAATCAATCGACCTATCAACTAAATCCGGCAAACCTCAAATAAGACTGCTTGGATACACTTTACCATCATCTTCTGTGCGTCCCGGAGAAACTGTGGAATTAACATTATTCTGGACATCAATTACGAATATGAATAACGACTGGAGCGTTTTTATACATCTACAAGATCCTAACGACATAATAGTAGCACAGAGGGATACGTACCCTGGTATAGGTCTATTGCCTACCAGCTTAATGACGCCAGGCATAACCATTGAAGATAATTATGTAATACCAATATCGAATACTGTGAGTGCTCCAACAAACTTGCGTCTAACGGTCGGTTTATACAATTTCCAAACCGGAGAACGCCTGTACCAGCTTGGGGGAGAAGACCATATTTACATTGACACCCTAAAGCTTGAAGCTCACCCTGGTAGCCATCCCAATCCGCTGTCAGTGAATTTCCAGAACAATATTGAGCTTATAGGATATGATACAAACCCTCAAGTGATTACAACTGGACAAAATATCCATCTAACATTATATTGGCTATGTAAAAGAGACATGCAATATGATTACACTGTTTTTGCACAAGTAAGGGGTGATGGAAATCAGGTGTGGGGACAACATGACTCTTGGCCTGGAGCAGGATCTTATCCTACTACATCCTGCAAGCCTGGTGACATAATAGAAGATATCCATCCTATAGACATAGCACTCAATACACCTCAAGGAGTATATGACTTGCAAATTGGATTGTATGATGAAGCAGGAGCACGTTTGCAACGTATAAACTCCGATGGTCGATGGACTGAAAACTATGTCTCCCTTAACAAAATCAAAGTAACAACAGAACAGTAAATATGCTGCCTATTATCCGAAAGGTTCAAGCCAATAAAACCATAATGCACTTTTGTGTTCTTTTGTTGTTATGGGCATTCTTTTTCTGGCGATTTCTTGTGGATGGTCCAAATCAGGTGGTTTTCCCAGACGGAGACTTTACACAACAGTTTTTTATGTTTAGAACAATAGCATTTCGTCAGCTCGTGTCTGGGCAGATGCCACTATGGACGGACTGCTTCTTCGGTGGGTACCCATTCCATGCTGACCCCCAAGCACAAATATTCTATCCGCCAGTTTTATTAAACTTTGGTGTATTGAGAATGTTAGGCTACGACAGTTTTCCTTTGTTAGCCTTAACAACCGAGACAATATTACATTATTTGGCTATAAGTATATTTGGTTACTTGTTTCTAAAAGAAGAATGTGGAACCCGAATAGGAGCTTTGTCAGGATCAATTATATTAACTTATGGAGGATACCTTACCGGATACCCTCCATTACAAACAGCTAGTTTAGAGACTGCAACATGGATGCCTCTGATACTGTTAGCATTGCGTCGATTTGTGTCAACTGGAAGCGGACGTGCAATGGCTAGCGTAATTTTCACATACTCGGTGGCATTTCTTGCAGGCCATCCTCAAACATTCCTCCTTATAACATATTTAAGCATAGCTTACTTCTTTTATAGATCAATAGTATCAGAACGTACTTTACGATGGGTTATATTCAGGTCCTCTATAATTTTCAGTCTACTAATACTAACTGTAGGTATACAACTCTTTCCACAAATGCAGTTTCTTGCACTATCAACTCGTTCAAGCCTGCCATTTGATGAATTATCAAGTGGTTTCGCAACTTACGATATTGTGCAATTCTTAGTAACCAGACTTGTCAACACTGATCTTTGGCAGCCACTATACATTGGAATAATGGGGCTAACGTTTGCTCTAATAGCTCTTCCTCTTAAACGTAGTGGGCCAGTACGCTTCTGGTTGGGAACCGCCATTGTATCTCTCTTAGTATCATTTGGAAGCAATCTGGCTGTTTATCAAATGGCGTACTGGCTGCTTCCTATATTTAAACTATTCAGAGGACAGGAAAGAGCAGCTGTGATAATAGCGATGGCATCCTCAGTATTAGTATCAATAGCTGTGTCAACAATGACAAGTCCGCTCAACCGCAAACAACGAACTGTGTTGTTTGGCGCATTTAGATGGGTGAGAAATCTTGTACCCGTTGCTATAATATTATTAATCGTTTCTGTTGCAGCAGCTCAGAATTTTCCAGAGGTATGGGAACATCTTCCAGCGCGATTAGGTCTTTTAGTTATAGGCATGGTGCTAACAGCATTTGTAATAACTATCAGGCCAATAAGACGTGTTTTTCCTGTAGCGCTTATTTTTGTAATCACCACAGAATTGTTCTCTGCCAATATGTCCACAAACGCATACGTACCATTTAATCCATACCCTGAATTATCACTAATAAAATCCCTTCGACTAGATGCTGATACAGGGCGCTGGTTCCGAGCACAGGATGATGCGCGCATGAAGGGACATTGGGCCTGTGCGTATGGGTTACGAGAATGGGGTGGTATTTCACCAATCCGTATGCAAACCTGGGTAGACTTCGATGAATTAGCTCCAGAGCATACAAGATTTAGGATGCTCGGGATTGACTATTTGATTTCATGGAAAATGCAACCAATGACCCGGGAGGGACTGCTTTTATCAGCTACTCCAATTTATCAAGGTATGGCACCGTCTGGCGACGCCAAAGTCTATCGTCTTCCTTGGGAAGCTCAAAGAGCATGGTTGGCAGAGACAACATATAATTTCATATCAACATCCGAGATGTGGAATTTTATACAATCTAATGATTTTGAACCAGATAAAGTTGCGCTTACATTATCATCAAAACAAATAATAAACTCTTCGGGCGGAAGTGTCAAAATATTATCTGATAGACCTGGTTATATTGAACTAGAGGTAAATAATGAGGACGAATCTCTTCTAGTGTTCAGTGAGGCTTGGTACCCTGGTTGGACAGCAACAACTAATAATATTAAACAAACCACCGAAATGGTCAATGGATATATCCAAGGTGCACATTTACAAAACCCAGGGCCACAAAGAGTTGTTTTAGAGTACGACCCCTTATTACTGAGACAAGGTTTAATAGCAAGCATAATAGGTTTAGTACTGACCTTATCTCTATACTTTTGGAAGCAGGGTGACACAAATGATTGATTCCTACAAGAAGTCAGGGTACTTTGAGTCCACTGTTGTAGGAACAGTAATAGCTTTATTATCAACAACCATTGGTGCGCTAGTTAGCTTAGTAGGTACTTGGATAGCAAGTGGCATCCTGTTGTCTGTAACATTCATTACTTGGGCATTAATTCACTCAGAGCTCGCTCTTTTGTCTACTATTGTTGTCTACTCTCTTATCCCATTCGGTACACTCCCATTTAAATTTATATTGACCCCCACATTTTTGGACATTACTATCGCAACTGTCTATTTGGTTTTTTTCTTACAACGTCTAAAACGCGATCGTCGTCCTTTTATTTCTACTCCCGCTCATATACCAATTATCATATTTATTATGTTGTCTGTTTTATCTTTCGTTTTGGGTTCGAGCAATACACTTATCGGTCCTAATTTATTGCGTAAATTCGTAGGTTATATACTCAATATATCAATGGCTTTAATTATAGTCGACCAAGTACACAACAGATACATTCTCAAACGCATAATAAGAATAATTCTATTATCAGGGTTTGCTGCAGCTATACTAGGTATCGGTCTATATTTTGCTCCACGAAATTTGTCTGAACTAATCTTAAATTACCTTAGCGTCTTCAATTATCCTAGCGGTAACGTATTACGATATATTGAGGACAATCCTGCAAACCCCCTACGAGCTATAGGCACCTCTGTGGATCCTAATATATTTGGTGGGCTGTTAGCAATAGTAGCTGCTCTTCTTGTGCCACAAATAACTTCCAGTAAGCCTATTTTTAAGCAGAAGTTTACAAGCATGCTAATGCTTGTTGTGATAATAACTTCTCTCTTGCTCACTTATTCTCGTACTGCAATGTCTGCTCTATTAGCATCGATGATATTTGTTGCCGTCATAAAGAATAGAAAAGTATTATGGATAATATCCGCTATGACAATATTGATATTATTTCTACCTTTGTCGCAACAGTATGTCTCCCACTTTACAGATGCTATCAAAGGTCAAGACTTAGCCACCAGTATGCGGTTAGGTGAATACAAAGATGCGCTAATTCTTATAAGCCGTTATCCTGCTTTCGGGGTCGGTTTTGGAGGAACGCCTGATATAGACATATATTTAGGAGTTTCAAGTGCTTATTTACTACTATCTGAACAAGTAGGACTAATAGGTTTTACTAGTTTTGTGATAATAATTACCAGTGTGTTTGTATGGGGTATCCAACACAGATCAGCTTCACTCACGAACAAGGATTTGTCTTCTCAATGGTTGGGTATATATGGAGCACTTGTAGCTACTACAATAATTGGTGTGTTTGATCACTATTTTGTTAATCTAGATTTTCAGTCTTCTCAAACTTGTTTCTGGGTCATAGTAGGATTAGCTCTATCAGTAACCCGAATTTCTCAAGAAATCAAGAATTAAAGTAGTTAAATATCATTCGCGAAATATTTGCGACAATGGGAGCACTAACTTCCCATTCAAGATACTCCGACTGCCACACATAAATAACCACTACGTAATCACCTCCCGGAGAAAATACAATTCCAGCATCACCTATAGTATCACCATCGCCAAACCCATGTTTGTGAGCAACAGATACACCCTCTGGTACCCCTGCCTCTATTAATGTAGCAATTTTGTTTCTGCTGAGTAAATCTAAAATAGACTGGCATTCCTGTTGAGTGATTGCATCCGCAAACACTACTGATATTCCTCCGCCACCATCCCGACCACATTGATACAACATAGTCAGTAGACTTGCCATATCGTCTGATGTAGTCTGCATAAATTCGTCTGGCTCAGTGTCAACATCAGTACGTCTGTTTGCAATAGTTTGAACCTCTGGTGGCAATCCACCCTCTTGATCAAAATAACCAGCCATAAAAGTATTATTTAATCCTAAAAGTTGCATATTGGAAGTCAATACAGAAGCGCCAATAATCTTATCTCCGTTGCCAATCTGGCTCAGCAAAATATTAGCGTGCAAATTAGAGGACTCTACTATTGAACCTTCAATCAATTTAGCTGTTTCCTCAAAAGGATCATTGTCAAGCACTCTATAAGTTTCCAGTATGATGGGGATCTTCATAATGCTAAGCCCGGCATAAGCTATTCCTTGATTGATGCTGAGTTGATCTCCACTCAATAAATCAACAACTTCTACGCTAACTACTCCTTTAAAATCCTGTTGTTCGATATAGCTATCAAGCAACTTTTCCAAAGCATTTATGGTAGGAATATCACTCGAGCTATCTTGTACTGTTAAAATCACTCGCCTATTTGTTGGTACGCGTAAAGCCATATCTATTATTGCCATTGAAGATTCTATGTCCAAACTGTACCCTGGAGACCCAGGCACTATAACAAGAGATTGTGCATCCAATTTCGGAGGAATAGGTGGTAAATCATAACGTGCAGACAGGTCAACCAAAAAACCACGCAGCTGGGACCTCGAATATTCAGCAACTATCGGTACAACAGCTGGGTCACTAGGACGCCGCCATAAATAATCCCAGTAGCTAGACCAAAAACTAGTGTCTGTCCTGTATGTATCGGCAATTGCAAGCATAGATTCAGTTTGTAGACGAAAGCTAATTTCTGCAGGTTCCAAATAAAACACATCATTTTGAAAATGAAGCTCCACAGGAGTTGCATACACCCGAGTCAATGTGTCCTCAGCATCTCCCAGTGTCATGCCACCAACTGGCACACCGGCTATGGTCATCCCAAACTGTAAGTTAGATCTTATGTTTTGGTAAGACACTAGTTGTAGTACTAACGCCAACACCGACGCAAGTATCAACAATATAGCAGTCCATTCAAGTAGTGTAGTATTAGGTCGGCGCTTCATAATATTTGCTATATATAGCTGGAGTATATCATGGTCAATATTGATAACCTTCAAGCAATTTGACATGAAATGTCGCTGCTCATATACTTTACGCTTGTAATATACGACGAGCAAATTGTTACAATGTCAGAAAATGTTATGAATATGTTCTTGTACATGTATTATTGTTAATATCATTTTGGCAACCACATATTAATTGTTTATGAATCGCTCAAATTTGCGAATTAATCAGTTCATAGGTATAGTTATGGGACTGGTCGGAACTCTTATGGCAGCTAATTTCTGGCCAGAAATAAGAAACAGTGTTGGCGGTTGGAGTGGTGCTATATTATGGGGTGTTGCCCTTGGTGGTATGTTTGGATCAGTAGGGCACATATACACTATCGGCAAGTTTGTAACAAAAAGCAACAACCGCCTGATAAACTCAAGCATTGGGTTGTTGCTTCCGTTTGCAATAATAGCCATGCTTTTGATTCTAATGAATATCAATGTTTTCAATTAAGTAATACCAATAAAAGCACTTCGGAAAATAAATTGTGCAAATGAAATGGGGAAACAAGAAATCATACGCGCCAAAATTGTCGACAGATTACTATCAATACTTTATACTTCATGTGTTTGCACAACCCATAAGTAATTAATCTGAACAGTACAGCAAATAGTACAGCAAATAGTGAATGGAGGTTGCTTTAAACAATGACAGCACCAATTGAAGTAGACAGTAAAACATTTGACAAAACCATATTACAGTCGGACAAACCTGTTATGTTGGACTTTTGGGCTCCATGGTGCGGACCATGCAAAATGATAGCCCCAATACTTGATGAGCTTGCTACACAATACTCCGGAAAAGTTACTATAGCCAAAGTAAACACAGATGAGAATTCCGATTTAGCAATGAAGTATGGTATACAGGGCATTCCCACAATGATTTTTATAAACCAAGGAGAAGAGGTAGATAGAGTGGTGGGTGCTAATACAACCACAACTTATACAAGTAAAATAGAAGCCATGTTGGAAAATGTTAGCTAGGTCAAAAAGATATGTTCATACACAGGACAAGCAAATCTTTTCCTACTCTGCAACAATTATTTATATCAAATGTTGTTCATGTGTTCGTTATAATATCCAATAATGATTAATGGATCTTGCAAGAACATTTCACTACATGTATCGATACAAAAGGGAGGGCACCCAACAAGTGACCCTCCCTTTTCTTATAGCTATATATCCAGGCGCTAAGTGACTAAATACATTTTTGTTACTGGTGGAGTAGTAAGTTCTGTAGGCAAAGGCATTGTAGCAGCAGCTATGGGTCGTATGCTCAAAGAAAGAGGCTTGCAAATATCAGTACAAAAACTGGATCCGTACCTTAACGTAGACCCTGGCACTATGTCACCTTATCAACACGGAGAAGTCTTCGTAACCAACGATGGTGCTGAAACTGATTTGGATCTTGGGCATTACGAGCGATTTATAGATATTAATCTCCAGAGTGTTTGCAACGTCACTACAGGACAGCTCTATTCCGATATCATCACGGCAGAGCGCCGAGGAGATTACTTGGGAGGTACTATCCAGGTGATTCCTCATATTACAAACGAAATCAAACGCCATATCAAAGAAGTGCCTATCGCAACAGGGGCAGACATCATAATAGTAGAGGTGGGCGGTACTATTGGTGACATAGAAAGCCTACCCTTCTTAGAAGCTCTAAGACAGCTGCGTGCCGAACTTGGGAAAGACAATGCGGTTTACGTACATGTCACTTGGCTGCCTCACATTGGAGCCACAGGTGAATTAAAAACAAAACCCACCCAACATTCGGTCAGAGAGTTGCGATCTATTGGTATTTCGCCAGATGTAATAGTAGCACGCGCCGATTACGACATAGACCAAGAATTGTGCACCAAAATTGCTCTTTTTTGTGATGTGCCAGAACGAGCTGTTATACCTCTTACAACAACAAAGACTACTTATGAGGTGCCGCTGTTACTAGAGGAAAGAAATCTCGGCACTTATCTGGTTAACAACCTACAGCTTCATGACAAACTTAAAGCTCCAGACTGGTCAGAATGGAACAAATTAATCAAATCTGTTTACAACCAGGCAGACACTTTACAAATAGCTATAGTGGGCAAATATATAGAGCTTGAAGATGCCTACATTAGCATTAAAGAGGCCTTACGCCATGCTGGGTCAGCACAAAGTCACAACATAGAAATCATCTGGTTACAATCTAGCACACTCGAAATGAGCAACACTAATGAGTTACTTCAACAATGTGATGGTGTGATTGTTCCTGGTGGCTTTGGAGAACGTGGAGTAGAAGGAAAAATAGCTGCTGCCAACTGGGCAAGAACCAACAAGATTCCATACCTTGGTCTATGTCTAGGTATGCAGGTAATGTGCATAGAGTTTGCCAGGTTTTTATTAGGTAAGAATGATGCAAACTCAACAGAATTTAACAAAGACACTTCTAATCCAATTATAGATCTAATGCCGAATCAACGTAACATTAGTGAAAAGGGTGGTACCATGCGCTTGGGTGTATACCCATGTATGCTAATACCTGGCACTCGCGCTGCAGAAGCATACGGTAAGACAGAGAACTCAAATGTCAACGAGCGCCATCGTCACAGATTCGAATTCAACAATGAATATCGCCAAGTCTTCAGTGAAAACGGTATGGTGTTTTCAGGACTTTCACCAGACAAAGAATTAGTTGAAATTTCAGAACTTAGTGACCACCCTTTTATGCTAGGTAGCCAATTCCATCCTGAATTCATTTCTCGCCCTAATCGTCCACACCCTTTGTTTTCAGCTTTTGTAAAAGCATCAACAAAACTCAGATCCTCGCCTAGTTAACCAAAGCACTGACAATGTATCTGCCAAACCACTTTGTGTGGGGTACCCAAACATTTCTAATGGGTGTCATCAATGTTACTCCCGATTCTTTCTCCGGAGATGGTTTAGGTCAAAAGAATGACGTAGTTGCCCATACGTTAAGACTAGCGACAAAGTTTGTTGAAGCCGGAGCACATGTGCTAGATGTTGGTGGTGAGAGCACAAGACCTGGGAACAAACCCATTACAGTAAGTGAAGAATTAGATAGAATCATACCAGTTGTTAAGGCACTAGCTGACCATGTTTCAATACCAATATCCGTCGATACAAGCAAATCAATCGTAGCCGATGCGGCTCTTGATGCGGGAGCATCAATTGTGAATGACATATGGGGACTACGTCAGGATCCAGAACTAGCAAATATAATATATAAGCACAAATCAGCAGTCATCTTAATGCAGAACAGCAGTCGACCACTTGAAACAGAATCTGATGAGGTTCTTGGCAGTAGATACAAGAGTACGCTTTATAATGACTTTCTACCAAGCATACGATCGGATTTGGAAATGTCAATTGCTATAGCTCGCAATGCCAATATAGACAAATCTAATATAATAATTGATCCTGGGATCGGTTTCGGTAAAAGTGTAAATCAAAACATAAGACTTATTAACGAGCTTGATTACTTTACAGAGATTGGCTATCCAATATTAATTGGACCTTCTAGGAAGTCGTTTATAGGATATACCCTAAATTTACCTGTGGAAGAAAGGCTTGAAGGCACGGCCGCTGCAATTTCAGTAGGTATAGTGCGAGGAGCCGACATGGTGAGAGTACACGACGTAAAACCTATATCACGAATAGTACGTATGACCGACTCTCTTGTACGATATATGTAAATTGTAGATCATTTATATGTATCAACCAGGTCTATAACGTTGTACCATTGTTACATTGGTTAATTCTTCTACTCTACTAAGAACTCTACTGAGTTGACTTAGATCAGACACCTCTAGGGTAACATTCACATGAACTTCATGTCCTTTGCTAAACGTTGATACATCCCCCATGTTGACATATTCATCGGCTACAACAGTGGATATATCACGTAGTAGACCCTCACGATCAAAAGCTTCTATACGTACAGTCACTGGATAAACCTTGTCAGGCTTGGCTCTCCACTCAACACTAATCAAACGATCACGTTCTCGTACCCGAAGTATATTTGGACAATCTTTGCGATGTATAGTAACTCCACGGACGCGAGTAGTGTATCCTACGATTTCGTCTCCTGGAACTGGATGACAGCATAGAGCTAGACGAGTAAGCAATCCCCTAGTGCCAGAAACACTAACTTCCGGAGCCTCGATCTGTAACTGGTGTTTCGCATCTTCTGGTGGTGGCAAGTTTTCAGCTTCATGCTCTGACACATCACGTAATAATTCCACAATACGGTTTATTACGGTTTGCCCATGAATATCACCATAACCTACTGCAGCATAAAAATCTTCTGCTAATTTATACCCAAACATTGCTGGAGTCTCTTCCATTGAATACCCCTTAATGTTTAACCTTTTTAGCTCACGCTCAACAATAGATCTTCCCGTAGCAATGTTCTCCTTGCGTGCCTGTCGTTTAAACCAAGATCTTATCTTTTCACGAGCACGGGCGGATCGCACATAACCAAGATCAGTGTTCAACCAGTCACGACTAGGACCAGCTGTCTTAGAGGTCAATACTTCTACTTGATCTCCAGACTCTAACAGATGATTCAAAGGAACCAGACTTCCATTAACCTTAGCACCTCGGCATCGTTCACCCACCGACGTATGGATATGATAAGCGAAATCTATCGGAGTCGCACCAGTTGGAAGATCTATAATGTCACCACGTGGAGTGAACGCTAGCACCCTGTCAGGAAACAAGTCGGACTTAAGAGCATCAACAAATTCGTGACCATCGGTCAATTCCTGTCGCCAGTCCATCATGGAACGCAACCAACTTATCCGTCTATTAAAAGATTTGTCCTGTTTGCGTTTGCCATCCTCTTTGTATCTCCAATGTGACGCTATTCCATATTCTGCGCCCTCATGCATAAGCTCAGTACGTATCTGTACCTCTAATGGATTACCTTCATCGTTAACCACAGTTGTATGAAGCGACTGATAAAAATTGTCTTTAGGAGTAGCAACATAATCATCAAACTCTCCAGGTATAGGATTCCACAAATGATGAACAACCCCTAAAATCTGGTAACAATCTGCAATGGCCTGACGCTCCCTTTTATCTGAACTTATTTTAGTGCCTTCTGCATAATCGCTTCTTTCCTTAACAAGGACTCTAACAGCACGTACATCATGAATTTTGTCAAATGTTATATTCTTACGTTGCATCTTGTTCCATATTGAATAAATATGTTTTGGACGCCCAGTTACTTCAGCAGAAATACCATGTTGTTCCAATTCCTTGTGTAATCGAGCCACTGTCGCAGCAATTCGTTTTTCACGTTCAGCCCTATGGCGATTTATAGCTAAAGCAATTTCTTTGTATTTCTTCGGATTCACATAACGAAAGCCTAAATCTTCCAATTCCCACTTGATCTGCCACATACCTAATCGGTTTGCCAATGGAGCAAAAATATCAAGTGTTTCCTGAGCTATACGTTGTCTTCTGTTCCGAGGCAAAGAGTTAAGTGTTCGCATGTTGTGCAATCTATCAGCAAGTTTAATTATTACAATGCGTACATCATCACTCATCGCCAGAAATGTTTTACGTATATTCTCAGCTTGATCGTCAGAAATGTAATTAGTCTTTCTATCTTCACTTTCTAAGGATTGTTGAGTTACACTACTGTCTTGTCGTTGCACCTGTCCAGTTAGCTTTGTTACCCCATCGACCATCAGGCCTACCTCATGCCCAAAAGTCTTTTCAACAGACTGGAGTGACACTGTCGAATCTTCGACCACATCATGTAATAAGGCAGCAGCCAGCACTACTGGGGGAAGCCCTAATTCGACCAAAATAGCAGCTACTGAGATACTGTGTTCTATGAATGGCTCTCCGGAAGCACGTGTCTGACCTTTGTGAGCCCTATCAGCAAACTTGTAGGCTTTCTCAACTAAAGAATAGTCTACCGAGTTCAAATCCTTAATCAGTTTATTAGAAAATGAGCTAAATTTCATGTTTGTCGCATATGGTTATGATTGTTCAGGCACACTTATTGCTACCACTTGTATATACATATGTATTTTAACACTCGTATTGAAATTGTGTGGAGGTTAAAGTGGCAGTAGAGGGTAAAGGTTTTTTTATTTGGCGTATTCTCAATTGTGAAGGAGGCGATGCAGAAGCAATAGCCTCAAAAGCAGCGGATGCTAATTTAACCCATGTACTGATAAAGATCGCGGACACTAGATATCCATTCGGGTACGATCGTAACAATAATGACCTTGTTCCTTCGGTAACCCAAGCTTTAAAGAATCGTGGGATTCAAGTCTGGGGGTGGCATTATGTCAAAGGCAACGACCCATCTGGAGAAGCTAGAGTTGCTGTTGCACGTACTACCGAACTACAATTGGATGCTTATGTGATTGACGCAGAGCATGAATACAAATGGCGCGGTAAAGATGCAGCTGCTAGGCAGTTTATGGCTGACCTAAGACAGGGATTGCCAAACCACCCTATTGCATTGAGTTCTTACAGATTTCCCACATACCATCGTGAGTTACCCTGGTCTGCTTTTCTGGAAAAATGCGACTTTAACATGCCACAAGTTTACTGGGAACAAGCACATAACGCTGGTGCTCAACTTGAGAGATCTGTTGGAGAATTTGATGATGCAAGGCTAGTGGGTTACCAACGACCTGTAATTCCCACTGGTTCTGCATATGGAGCCGGAGGATGGGTTGCAACGGCAAATGACCAAGAGGTTTTTTACCAAAAAGCCCTAGATCTTGGTTTGATTGCCGCAAACACATATTCATGGGATTGGGCCACTAGTTCAGGACACCATGATTTGTGGGATGCAGTTGCTCGATTCAACTGGCCGCTGTCGACATCCGTGGAACCTAACATTGTAGCTCCTGCACCAACTATTCCAAATGTTCCTAACGACCCTCTTCATAATTATATAGAAGCGCTAAATAATAGAGACATTGATTCAATCGCAAGTCTTTATCACGATAATGCTGGACACGTCAATGCTCAGCGCCTTCTATTGGGTATACAATCCATTAAAAATTGGTATCAAAATTTACTCCACGAAGTGCTGCCTGCGGGTACATTTGCTATTGATCAGGTGCGCGGCACAGGATCATCATGGACTTTTAATTGGACTTTCCATAGTCCATCAGGCCAGCTAGCTGGTGGAAAAGACACTCTTGGAATGAGACAGGGTCGCATTCAATATCATTACAGCAGTTTTGGGGGAATACAAACATAAACACAAGCAACAACTTTTTACTAATGCTTAACAGATGACTAAATAATCTATAATAACAGTGTACATCTTGTAAAATTGCGTTAGTTTACCATGATATACTGACATTACAGCGTAAACATCTATAAACAAATTACTAAACGGAGAATTTAACAATTAAACAGGTCAACTCTAAACGATCGGGAAGTATACTCATAATTGGATCTATTGTGCTCCTAGGAGTAGGTGGTATAGCTTTAATTATAAGTGCTCTACAACAATTCAACTCTGTAAGCGAACCAGTGGATGATAGCTTGGTTCCGACTGTGTTAAGTGCAACACTTGATTCAGTTTCTACTTCCACTATTGATACTTCGTTAGGTGAAGAACCTTCGTTAAGTGAAGAACCTAAAGACTTAGCTACCTCTACTAGCAGCCCAGTGCCAGCACTCACATTCACCTCCACACCTGCATCAACAGCAACTCCACTGTCTGATCAACTAGAGTCGGGCACCAAAACGCTTGAGTTCACTGACAATCTTTTTTTTAGAGCTGGACCAGGTATCAACTACGACAAACTAGGCAGTGAGCCCGCTGGATACGTAGCTCCAGTCACAGGTAAATCTGAGGATGGTAAATGGTATCAGATTGCTTACGGAGCACGTAATCGTGTGTGGGTCTCCGCCGATTGGGTATACATAGAAAGTGGCACAGAAAACATACCAATAGTGCAGGCTCCTGCTACTCCTACCACTACACCAATCGCTACCGATACCGTAGTTGCAACTGCCACACAAGCATCAGTAAGTATTAACCCTGCTTCTAGTGATGCGATTTCTGGCAAAACATTTAGTATAGATGCCAACTTTGTCACTGGTATAAGTACTCCTCGCTTCCTAGTAGGAGAATCGTTTGATGTGGATATGAGAATTGTAAATTCCAGTAGTTCATATGTGAGCTTTGGTGCCTGGGGCGTCCACACCAATTTATATCCGAACTTTGTTTATATTTTTAACGGAGACCGATCATCTGATCAAATAGGTGCCAATACAGAATATAGCTGGGACAATCACCCGATCAGCATAACAAACCCTGGACTGCATTATTTACAAATGGGAATATGCCTTGATAATGCAGCCAACTGCTTGGGTAGCAAAGCTCCCGGAGACAAGTGGTACATACTCACAGACGCCATACCTGTTACTGTAAGTGAATCGCGACTGTCTCCAGTATCATCTGAAGGTAGTCCTATTGAAGGATCGTACTTCTCTGCAGAAAAAACTTGCACTGTAGGCACACCATGTACCACAAGCTATGCTGTTAATGAGAAGATATTTTTGAATCTAAGAATACGTAACACATCTGCCGATGACAAAAGCTTTGGTGCCTGGGGAGTTTATGCCAACCCATACATTAAACGTTACTTCAACGGCAATGGGGACGCAGATAAAGTGGGCGGGGGTACTGAGTATTCCTGGAGAGACTGGATGTCATTTGATACTGCAGGTACATATGACCTACAAATGGTAATCTGTTTAGACACAGCAGATTCCTGTAAAACCAGCTTACCTCCCGGGAATAATTGGCATACTCTTTCCGGAGCCATTCCTGTAACAATTAAATAGTGCGCTCGACACAGTACAGGCAGGAAAGCCTTTTAAATACCACCGAATTGCTTTTCCAAGAAAGGCGCCCATTCTATGCCACACAACCTGTTAGTTTTGTCATCAATATATTGTTGTTAGCCGTACTATTGATTCTAACTAGCTGCACTACATTTCCACTTAACTCTACACAAACTAACGATGCTGAATGTGTACTAAGCGCCACAATCTCGAAACAAATTAGTGATGGCTGGTTATTCCGTCTAGACCCTAATGATGTAGGTTTATTAGACGACTGGAAAAATGGTGTTACCGATAAGAATGAATGGGTTTCATTAACACCCGGTAAACCTTGGGAAGCAAGTGGGTTCGATTATAACGGAGTAGCATGGTACACAACAGAAATCACACTACCTGATTGGCCTGAAACTTACCTAGGATTTGGAAAGGTTGACGACTCTGCAACACTGTGGATTAACGGTGACCAAGTAGAAAACTGGGCTAACTTGGGGCCTGAAACCACGCTTGTGGATTTAGGTAAATACGGGAAAGCTGATGACAAAATTCATTTGTCCATACGGATTGTTGACAAAGGAGGCTATGGTGGTATTAAGCAACCTGTGATTCTCGGCCAAGACCCTAGAGTAGTAATAACACCTTTACAGTACGCTTCTTTACAAGCGTCTACATATCCGGATTGGCCAATGCCAGCATGGTCAAAAAACGAACCTTATTCATGGACCATGACGGGAAATTCAAAAGGGTCCGAGGAAGCTCTTGTATCATCTGACGGATCAGTCAGTCCTTGGGCACAAGCACCAAGGACTGAAATATGGCTCTATCACAGAAACGAACAGCTTCTGACTTATGCCGATCCAAGCAAAATTAAGTTTTCCCTATCAGGATCACAAGCACCTATACCAACTTGGGAATGGAAAAGTGCGGACGTAATCGTCACTAACACACTTTTTGGAGATCACAACAATGAAGCTATTCGATGGAAAGTGAAACTTGAAAATGTCGGTCAAAATCATATTAAATTAGATATGGTGTTGGCTGTCAGACCCTTTGCAACAAATGCCAACTCTGTGCCTATATGTCAATTAAACACTCAACACAAACAAAAAATGTGGGTGAACAACAAACCTTTCCTGACTGCTGCTATACCAGCCAAACACACAGGAGCTGACCTGCTAGTCAATACTATGTATGCAGCTTTAAACGGAACTGTTCCTTCCGGAAAAATTGTAACTGACTCCGCCTATGGGTCTTTAGCTGCCCTATGGTCATATCCTGTTGATATTAATCCGGGCGAGACTAAAGATTTCCATTTTGCATTTCCTGAAACTTCTGAAATGGGTTTTCCAAATGTAAGACTTCCAATTGACCAACAACTCAAAAAAACCATAAAGCATTGGTCTCAAGAAACTGGGAAAGTCACTATAGCACTTCCTGACTCATCGGTACAAAATGCTCTAAACGCATCCTTAGGGTACTTATTACTATCATTAGATCCTGATGGTCCTCATCCTGGTCCACTTGCACATGATGCAGTGTGGGTAAGAGATGCAGCATACACAGGACTAGCTTCACTCCAATTTGGTCATACGGAAAATGTACGAAATACTGTTACTTCAACTTTCAAATCACAGGATAAAGATGGGCGCATACCACCAATACGTGGCAAGAACACGCCATGGGATGACAACGAATGGGATTCGCAAGGCCAGTCAATATTCTTAGCATATCAATATTACCGCTATACCAACAATGTTTCACAAATCAGAGAATGGTATCCAAATATACGTTTGGCCGCATTATATATTTCAAACTTAATATCAGAAAACAAAAACCCTGATAATGCAACTAAAGGACTATTGCCGCCAAGTAAAAGTGCAGAGGATTTAGGACCTGCCGATTGGCACCACTATTGGGATAACTTCTGGGCAGTTGCTGGACTCGAGCAAGCCGCTTTTATAGCAAAAGAGTTGGGTCAACACGATGATGCTACCTGGATGCTTTTAGAAGCTAACACTCTCAGAGCAGCAATACTTGATTCTGTTAAGGTGGTTATGGGACCAGATCCTGCATACATTCCTGGAGCAATAGAGTCTACCAATGGATCTGCAATGGCACGCGGGACTGTATCTGCATTATGGCCTAGCGAAGTGATTCCAAGAAACACTAACCTAATTTCTAAATCATTTGACACATACCACAAACTATGGATAGAACCAGACAATGGAGGTTTTCGCCACTTAGGTGGCCAATTCTGGCCCTACGGCGGTCTTGAGCTAGCCCACGCATACTTGAAAATAAATCGTACTGATGTGTTTCATCAAATATTGAGTTGGACTTTACAAAACCAAACACTGCCCGGCACCTACGCATGGGCAGAACAAGTTAATCCATTAAATGGAGGGTTTTCAGGTGGTGACATGCCACATGCTTGGGCCGCTGCTAGCTACGCTACTCTAGTAAGGGAAATGCTTATATCGGAACACAACAATGCTTTAGTGTTGTTGCAAGGCGCCCCGGAATGGTGGTTAACTGAATCTCGAGAAATAACACTCAACAATGCTCCAACACACTATGGAAAAATCAACATTCATACACACAATGATATTGTCCCAACCGAAAACGGGTGGGATGGTAAGCTAACTTTAAAACTGTCTGGTGCAAGTCCACCTGGTGGTTATAGATGGGCTTTGCCGACTCAACCCAATACAATTTCGGGACCTTCCGGCACAAGAATCGAAAATGGGGTGCTGATTATACCCAGTGGAAACAATAAAATAGAACTGAGTTTCACACCATAATTTATCCTAATAAACCAATTCAAGTTTGACTTGCCCACATAGCAGAGGTATAATGCCCTCCTGATATTTTAGTTATTTCGGAAAAGGAGTGGTGCAAATTGCACGCCTGCAAGTTGGTGGAACAACTTTCTTACACCAATCAGCAGTCATTTATTGAGTGAGTAATATTGTTATAACCTTACGATTATTTACAACAAAAAACCACAAAATTAAAGCTTCGGCATCTTGTCTGAGTCTTAATGATGCCGATTTTTGTTTTAATTCATATAGATAAATATAGATAAATGCATATATAGAATTACATGTCATATACACCAAACCCCCAAACTGAAGAAAACGACTTTGCTGCAATGCTTGAATCTTATATTGAAGTGGCGCAACCTGAACAAGGCGAACTTATCAAAGGAAGTATTGTGGAAATTAGTTCTGAGGGTGTGCTAGTAGATTTAGGCCTCAAACGAGAGGGATTGGTACCAAATTCTGATATAGAGAGAGCAGACAAAACTATTGATGAGTATGAAGTAGGTTCTGAAATTGACGTTCTAGTAACAGTTCACGGACATGGGGCCAAACATCCTATATTATCCGTATATCAAGCGCTTCAACACCAATCTTGGAAGGACGCTGAAGTACTGTTAAATTCAGGTGACATTGTGAAAGGGACTGTGGAAAGCTTTAATAGAGGAGGTATCATTGTAACGTACCTTGAGCTTCCAGGGTTTGTGCCAGCATCACACGTTGTTGGAATATCTAGAGGTATAGCTGAAGCAAGACGTAGAGAACTCCTAGAGGGTATGGTAGGTAAAGAGATTGATGTCCGTGTTATAGAAGTAGATCGTCAGCGACACAGACTAGTATTATCCCAGCGAGCAGCTCAACGATCAATTCGTGCGGATCAGAAAGACCAGCTAATTTCAGAACTATATGAAGGACAAGTTTTAGATGGCACAATTATTAACGTGCGAGACTTTGGAGCCTTTGTAGATTTAGGTGCTGCAGACGGACTTGTGCATGTGTCCGAATTAGCATGGCAACAAGTAGACCATCCCAAAAACATTGTGCAACCTGGGGAAGAAGTTAAAGTGATGGTAATTAAGATAGACCGCAAGAGACAGCGTATAGGATTAAGTATCAAACAGTTGTTGCCTAGTCCATGGGACTCTGTAGAAGAACGTCTTGCTCCAGAACAAGACATCGTCGGTAAAATCACTCGTGTGCTCGACTTCGGTGCTTTTATAGACCTAGGTGAAGGCATCGAGGGACTATTGCACAACAGTCAAATACCTGAAGACGCTGAAGATATCATTGTGGTGGGTAATGATATCAACTTAAAAATAGTAAGTTTAGACGTTCAGAGACACCGTGTTAGTCTTACTTTATCAGAATCACATGCAGCTCAGGAATCCAGTATGTCTGACGACGAGGAAACTTTGCCAGACACAGACACAGATATCGATTCTATTTCAAACAATCAAGAATCTGTCGATTCTACTGATGTCATCAACGGCGAGACAGATAGTTCTACACAAGGAGGTGATGGTCATGACGAAAGTAACAATCAAACCAAATGAATCTCCTGAAGATCTTCTCCGTCGTTTTCGTAAGAAAGTAATGAGAAGTGGTAATCTTGCTGCTGTTAGACAAAAACGATGGTTTGTTTCAAAAAGTGAAATGCGGCGTATTGAAAAAAAGAAAGCTATTAGGCGGTTACGCCAACGCAGGCGTAGACCATACTAAATTGATTTAGTCTACGTAAACAAAACTTACATGGCCAAAAAAGAAGATAAAATAGAAGTAGAAGGCACAATTACTGAAGCTCTACCTGGCACACAATTTCGTGTTATTCTAGAAAACGGACACGAAGTGCTTGCATATCTATCCGGTAAAATGCGTCGTTACTATATCCGCATACTGCTTGGCGATAGAGTTAAAGTAGAGATGTCCACTTATGACCTTACAAGGGGTAGAATCACTTACCGGTTTCCAAGCAACCCACACCAAGCCCCACAAAAAAATTAACGTTGACGAAGACTTTGGGTTTTTTTGTTTACATCCCTAACACGCGTAGCACGCGAAAGACTGATATTTTTGTTCCAATCAAGGAGCAACTAATTTACCTTCCATAAACCATGGTCCAGTCCATTTAATTTCAACATCAACAAGATTGCCGGCCCATTCACGATCATCTTCAAAAAACACAAGTTTATTGGTCCGAGTTCGACCACGCCACTTATCCCTCTGATACCCCTCCACTAGCACCTCCTCTTTATTTCCAAGTAATTGCAGGTTGATATCAGACTGAACTGATGCTTGGATATCATCTAGTGTTTTGCGACGATTTTCTTTTACTTTAGCAGGAATATCATCTTCCATGCGCCTTGCAGAAACAGTGCCTGGACGTGGTGAATATTTAGCAATATGAACTTTGTCAAATTTGTGTTGCGACAACAAATCACAAGTGTCCTTAAACTGAGATTCTGTCTCGCCAGGAAAGCCCACAATTACATCACATGAAATAGATCCCTTGGGCATAAACTCACGTATACGCTCAATCAACTTGTTATATTGTTCAACTGTATATCCACGGCGCATTTTTTCCAGAATTTCGTTGTTACCTGATTGGACTGGCACCTCAATGTGATCGCATATTTTCGGCAAATCAGCAACTGTTCTAAGTAGCTCATCATCAAGATAGTTAGGATGTGAGGTCAAAAACCGAATTCGTTCTAATCCTTGAATATCATGTACTTGCTCAAGCAATAAAGCTAGGTTTGAGTCATCCTGCAAGTCATACCCATATCTATCAACTATCTGGCCTAACAAAGTGATCTCCTTTACACCTTGCAATGCTAATGATTTACATTCAGCCACAATTTGATCAACAGGTCTTGATCTCTCAATACCCCGACGAAAAGGAATAATACAAAATGTACAAGCATGGGAACACCCATATACAACCGGCACATAGCTAACAAAAGTGGTCCCACAATCCTCAGCAGGAAGGACTAGTTCCCCGTCCTGTATAGAATGACGCCTGCCAACAATGTTTGTCTCGGACCTTTTTTCTGTCTGTTGTTCAACAAGATTTAGCAATGGCTCAGGGTCTGACGGAGGCAAAAACACATCTATATCCGGAAATGTACCAGCAACCTTCTTGTTCCCTTTTACACCAACTAAACAACCCATTAAACCAACTGTGAGATCTGGTCTAGTATTTCTTTTGATTTCACCTACACGATTCAACCAGCCATAAGCTCTGTCTTCCGCACTTTGCCGTACTACGCATGTATTAAGAACAGCTATGTCAGCTT
>CEUS01053768.1_pt1 | contig 21232 bp, 24 predicted proteins | sample 427031 | NCBI WGS metagenome assembly CEUS01 (sample SAMEA2622837, study PRJEB7988) | marine metagenome | biome: marine biome (ENVO:00000447); feature: marine epipelagic mixed layer (ENVO:xxxxxxxxx); material: "saline water (ENVO:00002010), including plankton (ENVO:xxxxxxxx)" | depth 140 m | reverse complement strand
AGGCTCCAACCACCAGTGCATCGACATCCAAATTTCCCTCATGTAGAGCCAATTCATCAGGACGAACCCAACCTTCAGGCCACATTTCTAAGAAGTTGGACGACGGGTGGGAATTGCCTGACAGAGCATCTTCTAGATCATTAATTTCTGATTCCTCTTCACCTTCACTCAAAACTGGTAACCATGGAACTCCCATCGCAGCACTCTGCAGTCCCGCTATGGCCACGCCATTAGTCTGAAACATCATCGAGTCATCAGACTTGATACCAACCGATACTATGCATCGAACATCCCAACCCCGCATAGTAGCCCACCAAGAACAGTAGGAGGAATCCTTGCCTGAAGATGCCAGCACGGCTACTTTCATGCATCTGCGAGTAGGGACACATCAATGAATGACGCGATTCACTAGACTAGTTTCGACCAAGATTGATAAGAGTCCGTATAGGCAACGACATGATATCATGCAGCCAAGCGGACGAGGATATGACCATGGAGTATCGACCTTTTCACCTGATGGCAGACTGTATCAGGTGGAGTATGCACGTGAATCTGTAAAGCGTGGAACGACTACTGTCGGTCTGAAGTACAAGGACGGGGTGGTTCTGATAGTTGACAAAAGAATCTCCAGCAAACTAGTGATTGCTGACTCTATAGAGAAGATGTATCAGATAGATGACCACATCGGAATTACGACTTCTGGGCTTGTTGCTGATGCAAGACAATTGGTTGATAGGGCCAGAGTTCAGTGTCAGATTAACAAGATGACCTACGGTGACCCGATTGGAGTCACTTCACTCGTCAAGAAGATGTGCGATCATCTCCAGTCATTCACACAGTATGGGGGCGCTAGACCGTTCGGTACTGCGTTGCTTATTGCTGGCCTCGATAATGATGGGATTCATCTGTTCGAGACTGATCCATCTGGTGCCTATCAATCGTACCAAGCTGGAGCAATAGGTAGGGGAAAGTCAACTGTGATGGATTACTTTGAGGCCAAGTGGAAGAACAACATGACCCAAAACGCAGCTATCAAGTTGGGTCTAGAGGCCCTCAGGGAGTCGATGGACGATGATTTGAATTCGGATACAGTCGAAATTGCCATTGTAGACTCGAATGGCTATCATAAGATGGCCCATGGGGATGCTCTCAAGCACCTAGAGAAGATTTCCTGAGCATCCATGCCTCTAAGTCGGACTCTCGCTCTGGCGATGCTATGGTGAGCCTAGACGATGCGGTTACGGCCCGACTCGAGAGAGGCGGCTCCAGATATGAGATTCTAGTCGACCCCGAACTCGTTCAGGCTTGGAAGGATGACTCGGAATCAGTCGATTTGAGCGATCTTCTTGCGACCGAAGAGATTTGGTCCGACGCCAAGGCCGGCGACAGGCCCACTACCGAGGCTCTTGAGGGAGCCTTCGGTACTACAGATCTAGCAGCATGTGTCGAGCGAATCCTGAATCAAGGCTCGATTCAGCTTACTACAGCGCAGAGAAAACAGATGGTCGAGGACAAGATGAAACAAATCGTGAATGAGATTTCACTGACGGCTACGGATCCGAAGACTCGCCTTCCTCACCCACAGACAAGAATAGAGAACGCACTAGCAGAGGCTAGGTTCAAACCCGATCCTTTCCTTTCGATTGAGCGACAAGTTCAGGATGCTGTGGACATACTGAAGCCTGTTATCCCACTCCAGTTTATCACTGTCAAACTCGCATTCAAGATTCCCGGCAAGGACTACGGAGGGGTATTGCAATTACTCAGAGACTCTGTGCAAAGAGAGCAATGGCTAGAGGACGGCTCCTGGGCTTGTGTGATTGAAGTCCCTGGAGGCATGAGAAACGAGATAATCAGCAGGGTTGCGAACCGCTCTTCGGGTCTTGAGGTAAAGGAACTCGACTGAATTGCACCGTAGGTGCATACATCAACGGTTATGAAGGGAGGGCGGGTCGCGCGGCCCGATAACATGAGTGTTAGCGATAAAGCGGACGGTCCGCGTAATGGTGGACGAGCACCCTCTCTCGTCACCCCCGGGGAGGATCTCGGGAAATCTGAGGGAATAGAAGCCGGCCATGGCGTGTTAGTTATGGACGGCCGAATAAGAGCGACCAAGCACGGTAAAATGAACGTTAAAGGCAACGAGATATCCATACAGCCTTTGAGGACAGGATATATCCCGAGACCAGGAGATCTTGTGATAGGTTATGTCGAAGGATGCACAAACAACATCTGGTTCATCGACATCGGAGCCCCATTCAATGCCATACTGCCGATGAGCCTTGGTCCAGGAAACGCCTCTTTCGGTGGTACCAGACAAGTCATGGACATCGGCGAGGCTGTACTTTGTAGGGTTCAAGAGGTCGAAGAGACCCATTCAAGCGTAGTCACGATGAAGGGACTAGGTCTGAGAAAGATTAGATCAGGTACCATCGAGGACGTAGAACCCCATTTGTTAGGCCAACTAATCGGCAAGAAGGGTAATTCACTGAGAAATCTGAAGGATGAGTCTGACTGTAGAATAGTAGTTTGCGACAATGGTCGCATTTGGGTCGACGGAGAATTTGACGGAGTAGTCTCCGTTCGTAATAGACTCAGAGAGATGACTATTGAATCCAAAGCGGTTGGAGGTGTTGCTTGATGGGAGGATACGGAGATGTTCAGATGATTGACGAGAACGGAATCAGGATGGACGGCCGCAAGGCCGGCGACCTCAGACCCATAGAGATTGAGACCGGAGTAATTCCAGTAGCAGATGGCTCAGCTAGAGTCATCTGGGGTAATAATCACGCAGTCGCAGCAATTTATGGCCCAATGGAGGCCCACCCAAGAAAGATTCAGCGCCAAGATCGAGCTGTTCTAGATGTTCGTTACAACATGGCTCCATTTTCAACCAGTGACAGGATTCGTCCCGGATTCAACAGACGCAGCCGAGAGATTAGCAAGGTAACTGCTGAAGCCCTAGAGAGTGTCGTACTCGTTGAGATGTACCCCCGCTCGAAGATTCGCGTAGAAATCGAAATCCTAGCAGCCGAGGCCGGAACTCGATGCGTCGGTATCACAGCAGCATCCGTTGCTCTGGCCCATGCAGGCATCCCGATGACTGACATGGTTGTCTCCGTAGCATCTGGAAAGATCAATGATGTAGTCGTTTGCGACCTCAACAAAGAGGAGGATAACTATGGGGAAGCGGACTTGCCGATGGGAATACTCCCCAATTCAGGAGAATTGGTTTTCCTACAGATGGATGGGGACCTGTCTCAAGATGAGTTCCAGGAGGCCTGGGACTACAACATGGATGCTGCTCAGGACATTCACAAGATAATGGTCGATGCTCTCAAGGGAGGTGAGTCCTAATGGCAATTCCATTGGTACCACAATTACTTCGAAATCACCTAGCAGAACTGGCCCAGCAAAACCAGAGGATGGATAGCCGAGGCCAATGGGAATCTCGTGATATTGATCTCCAGACTAATGTCTTGCCCAATGCAGAAGGATCAGCAATAGTCACAATGGGAGATACCATCGTATACGCAGGTGTCAAGTTCCAGATTATGACACCCTATCCCGATCGACCCAACCAAGGTGGCTTGATGTGCAGCGCCGAAGTAAGGCCGGTCGCAGGGCGCAATTGGGAGGCAGGACCTCCAAGCCCTGAATCAATTGAACTCAGTAGAGTCGTAGACAGAGGAATCAGAGAGTCCGGATGCATCGATGTGGATGGTCTTTGTATCATCCCAGGTGAAAAGGCATGGCAGGTCATTCTCGATTTGTTTGCCGTTTCTGATGATGGCAATCTCTTCGATGCTTTCGCTTTGGCAGGCATTGCAGCCCTGAGGACCGCAGTAATTCCTGAAGCTAAGTTCGAAGTCAGCGACACAGACCGACCTCTACCTATATCGAAAACCCCTATCATGTGCTCCTATCATAAGGTTGGAGGCAGGTTCGTCTACGATGCTGACGGTAAGGAGGAACTCGGAGGTGATGAGAGAATTCACATCACCTTGGGAGATGATGACAATGTCCATTCACTTCAGAAGGGTCTAAAGGGAATCTTTACGGAGAGCGAATTCGCTGAAATCATGGAGCATGCTAAGTCAAGGTGCAGTGAACTCAGAGATATGGTGCATGGAGGAGAGTAGATGGCAAAGAGAACCCAGAAGTCCGGCACCACTGCTCGTTTCGGCTCGCGTTACGGTGTGAGCGTAAGACGCAGGGCTGGCGCAGCACTGAAGAAGAAGTCCCGACACTATACCTGTCCTTCATGCAATTACCAGAAGGTTCGCAGGAAGGCTGCAGGAATTTGGGAGTGTCGTAAGTGCAGTCACACATTCACCGGAGGAGTCTGGGAGCCATTTACAAGAGCCACAGATTCCAACAACAGGATAATCCGCAGATCTATGGAAGGAGCAACTGCTACCGATATGACAGTAATAGCCCAGCAGGCTGCATTGGACTATGAGAGAAACCTGTCCGAGAGTGAGGCCGATGACTCAGAGGAAGAGTGAGCAAACTCAACTCAATTTACGCGTGTCTCACAGACAAGCGCCAGCGCTAGCCGCTTCTCTGACAACCGAGGCCAGTTTTAGTCTGACAGATGAGTCAACATTGCTAATCGATGAAGTAGCTGATTCTATCGTTGATCTTAGAGCGCGCTGGAACACGCTAATGCGTGGGTTAATTGCTTCTGAGCATGTCCTATACTATAGAGGGGAAGCCGATGAGTGATTCTGAAACCACTGCCCAGGAAATTCAAGGCGTAGCCCAAGAACTTCAGATGATACGCTCTCAAATTCAAGCACTTTCTTCTCAGATTTCTGAAATCTCAGTCACTCTGGAATCTCTAGAATCGCAAGATTCTGACAGACCTGTTTACAGAGCAGTCGGCAATCTCCTGCTGGAGGTCTCCGACAGAGATGCCCTGAGGTCCGAGTTGGATGAGTCTAGAACTGCCTTCATAGATCACTCCTCCATGTTAGAAGAGAGGGAATCCAGCCTCGTTTCTCAATATGAAGAACTGGTGAAGTCTTTCGAGACCCGGTGAGGACATGAGTGAACCAAAAATCTCGCCTCTGATGACTGATTTTCAAAATCTGATGATGCAAGTTAGGAAAGGAGAAACAGCAGCATTTGCTGTGAAATCCAATGATATTCTGCTTCGTTCTAGATCCGGCCAAGAGAAAAATCCCGAGATTGAGGCATTGACTAGAATGGAGAGGGCTCTATTCGGTATTGGTGACGATGAGAGAATCGGGACTGAATTGAAGTGGTGCATGGATCGATTAAACGCAATTAGTCCAGGTTCTGCGAATCACGGTATTTCAATCCTCAACATGGCCGCATGGCATCGAAACAAGGGTGAAACAATGATGTCTCTGGCGACGCATTCCAATATCTCACCTATGAGCGGACATCCCACTCAGGTGCTCGGTCTCTCTCGCCTTGAGGTAGGCAGGATGCTTGCATCTTTGGATGACCTGTCCACAGCAATGAGACACCTATGGGCTGCAAGGGGTTATCTGAGTGATTCAGGGATGATTCCCGAAGCCCTAGCTGCATCACTCGAATGGCTAGATATAGCTCTCGACGAGGTGAACCACGTCGCACCTAGGATGGAATATAGAGTTGAGAATGCGAAGCCTAGAGATGAGCCCGGCACGACTTGGATACCTGCTAATTCGAAAGATGTCAGGGAGGTCGTAGAGATGCTTCTACCAGTTCTCCTAGCTGATGTCAGCGGTACCGATAGGGCCGATCTCGGTCTTGTAATCGATGCTTCTGAGATGTTAGAAGAAGAAGGGTGGTTTGCAAGCATAGAGGAGAAGATTGGTGATATTCAGGACCCCAGACTTCTGGAATTGCTCCAATCATGAGTTATGATGGACTCAATCTCTTTTGCACCCCATCCAAGATTTTCTGGAACATCAATACACCATCCGACTTCTTCGATATTAGCATCAATAGATTTCCAAGGTAAAGGTCCGGGTTCCTCCTCCACATGAATCCATACAACATGACCACTTTCCAGTAATGTTGAATCAATAGCTACAGCAGTTCCTAACAGACCGGTCTCTTCGAATAATTCCCTTAATGCGGCCTGTTCAATCTCTTCTTCATCGCCGATTTTTCCTCCTGGCAACTCCCATCCTCTCTCTGAATGTAAAACCATCACCCAGCACCTTTCAGGTGAATTCTTGGATGTGGTCCAAGCCAATACGAACTGCTCAGTCATAGCATGCCTCTGATTTCTTCGACCTTATCGATTGCATCTTCAACACCTTCAGCAGCCATCCTCCTTGCTAGAAAGAATGCTTCTGTGAGCCTATTTTCTTTCAATAGCGCATCTACTTCATCAAGTGGGATGACTTCTTCAACACCTTTCTCCATTTCTTGCGCTGATGATAAGGATTGGTTGGCTAAGGTTTGCATACGTTTCAAGAACTCAACTCTTGTGTCAATTCCCGGAGTATTCCAGGAAACAGAATCGCCCAAATCCATTTTAGATTCCATACGCTCGATGAATCGATCTCTTGCAGGAATTTCGGGGAAGTGCAATTGCGCTTGGTCGTAGCACATCCATGCACTATCATACTCACTCCTTCGTTCATGCATCCGTCCCAACTCTGACCAAGTTTCGTGATTATTAGGTCTGTGTGCGAGAACCAACTTTGAGAGCTCAAGGAACTCATCTTCATATCCGAAATCCCTCAATCTTTCTAGTCTACGTGAGAATAGGACATTTGCACGCATATCTCTCAAATCAAGTAATTTTACTCTACTGCAGAAGGCACTCACCCCGTCATCAAATCCATTAGTCATCTCCCACCATTCATCTGGATCGAGAGGGTCGGCACCCAGACTTGCTTCAAGTATCTCAGAACCCATTTCACTCATGTCTACTCCATCCAATTGTTTCAGGGATTCAGAGTCTCTACCAAGTACAGAGAACAGCTCTATCAGCACCGCTCTAATCCCATCGTCGTCATCGGCCTGCAATTTCGCTTCGACCAATACCCTCCAGTTGTCGGGATGAGTAAAATCGTGAAGAACAGCCTGTCTAGCACTCTGTTCTGCCCAGCCGATGTAGTCAGAGTCATCATGGGACATGTCAAGGAATTTACGAGCCTGACTACGATGTCTGTTACCTAGGCTTCGCCGTGGATGCTGCAGGCTCGCGCCGATGTCGGTTGTCATCTAAAACCTCACAACACACTCTCGTAGGGCGAGCGGTCGATGCCGGGAGGCAAAGTCGCATCTATGCCAATCTTGCTAGTCAATCCATCATCCCCTCTGGATGGATCGAGGCTAGACCCCTTCTGCCCTGATAGGATAATCGTATCCTTATCTGGCTGCCAACGAGTCATCAATGCCCACTCTACTCGAACAGGGTTAGAACAGTCAATGTCAGTATCGACAATGGTGACTTGTTTCATTGACCGATGTCCATTCAATGCAGCATGGATTGCCTTGAATCCATCACCTTCATTTTGCGGCTCAATCGAAACAACCGCAGAAAGCCAGCCACTTCCGCCGTCTGTTAGGTAGACATCTGTACAGGGCACGACCTCATTGACAGCGGATTTAATGGTCGGTGCTCGAGGTAATCCCATTAGTGTCCTGTGTTCGACTTCTGCAGGAATCAGCGCATGGAATATGGCTGAATCTCTGTGATGGACTGCATCATACCGAATTACGGGCTCCTGCCTGATATCATCGACAGTACCTGTGATATCAACATAGGGCCCCTCATCATCATCTTCCAGAATGATTCTAGCCTCCATTGCATATTCTGAATCTGCTGGCACCTGAACCCCATTTGATAGCGTCACCAGCTCTAGTGGCTTACCATGCAGTCTTTGATGAAGCGCTGCTGCTACTGTCAACTCATCTAAGTCGTGAGTAAAGGACATAGCTGCAGCCAGCAGAACAGTCGCGTCGGGCCCATTTACTACTGCGATATCTATCTCCTCGCCATTTGCACGCGCCTTGTCAGTCATGGTACGGAGATGTCTAGGAACAAATCTAGATACGCAGTGATTCTCATCACGAAGGAATTGACGGTGGAATGACATGTTCCTAATCCCGTCGTATTGGGCGATTATCACTGAGGCGGATTGGTATCGCCCCCTATCTTCTGGATAGTGCCAAGGAATAGGCAGAGTAGTTAGATTGACAGATTCCTGCGTGTTCTCAAAAACAGCAGCGTCTTCTTTCCCAATCACTACGGGATTAGCAGGATTTTCCATTGCCCATGCAAGGATATCGATGAGTTCTCCGGGAGTGATTTTGAAAATTGAGCACAATCTATCTCTGGCTAGGACATTCAGAGCTGATCGAAGCCCCCCGGTTCCCTCGATTCTGTTGAACATCACAGCCTTGTGTCCTATGGATGCAGAGTGTTCCAACATGTCATGGTTCACGCTGATTTCGTCATCCACCTCTTCGACTCCGGCTAACAGGTCCCTGAAGGCCATAATTAGGGCCCGACGAGTCTTCTGTTTCAATGTTGGCGAGGTTGGGCACTCAATACCCTCACCTACGGTGAGTCCGTCACGCTCTTATATGGAGGGTAGGTCGGCGGGGCGTCATTCTGAGGTATGCACTTGGGTCGTGGATTGTTCTCCGGATCGAAGATGAAGAATGATCGTAAGAAGTATCGCTGGAAGGAACGTAAGTTCCGAGACCGCGCCATCAAGCGTCGTCAGGGAGGGGTACTCAAGCACGATCCACTCAAAGGCAGTACACAGGCCAAGGGAATAGTAATCGAGAAAGTTGGATTCGAGGCCAAGCAACCGAATTCCGGAATCAGGAAGGCAGTCAAGATCAGCCTAATTAGGACCGGAAACAAACTCACAGCATTCGCACCGGGTGATGGCGCCATTTCTTTCATCGACGAGCACGATGAGGTTTTAGTCGAAGGTATTGGTGGAAGAATGGGCAGGTCGTACGGTGACCTTCCCGGTGTGCGATACAAGGTCATCAAGGTCAATGGAGTCTCACTTGATGAGATGGTCCGTGGCCGTAAGGAGAAACCTGTCAGGTGATTCAATGTCCGAAGAGTCCACCGTCGAGCCAGAGAAGCCTATTGCAGGCATTGGGACAATGGTATTTGGAAAGTGGGATGCGTCTGAAGTCACATGCTCAGATCCAGGTCTAGCCCCTTACATCAATCTCACAACAATAGGGACTCCTCATTCAGGTGGAAGACACGCAAACGCTTGGTTTGGCAAGTCGAAACTATCCGTTGTCGAGCGTTTCATCAACAATCTGATGCGAACAGGCAAATTCTCCGGTAAGAAGCAGCACTGTGCTAGAGCCTTTGAGAACGCTCTAGACAACATTGCCCAGAGGACTGGAGATAATCCTCTACAGAAGTTCATCGATGCCGTTATCGAAGCTGCGCCGTGTGAGGAGATTACTAGAATCAAGGTTGGTGCAGTCAGCCAGCCTAAGGCAGTCGACTCCTCTCCAAACCGCAGACTCGACATCGCCCTTAGGAACATCGCCATAGGCTCAACTTCAGCTACCGCTAAGAGTCGCAGAACTCTCACTGAAGGCATCCTCGCAGAGATATCCAAGGCAGCCGAGGGAGACATCACATCCTTCTCCGTAGGTAAGAGAGAGGAGATTGAGAGAATCGCTGCATCTGCTAGATGATGGCAATGACTCACAACAGGACTACTGAGAGTCATTTCAACTGTCTCACAATCGGATTTATGAACCGTAGTCAGGTCGCCGCGACAACAGGTGTTAGCAATGGGTAGGAAAGAAGACAATATCAAGCGTGCAACAGAAGTTATGCACCAGAGGGAAAGGATACGCAATCTAGCTATCGCCGCCCACATCGATCACGGTAAGACAACTCTCTCAGACAACCTGATTGCAGGTGCTGGAATGATGTCCGAGGACCTTGCTGGTAAATCCAGGGTCCTAGATTTTGACGACCAAGAAAGCGCGCGTGGAATCACCATCAATGCAGCTAGTGCATCAATGGTGCACAGTGTAGGTGGGGATGACTACCTAATCAATCTCATCGATACTCCTGGACACGTTGACTTCGGTGGAGATGTTACGAGGGCTATGCGCGCTGTTGATGGGTGCATCATTTTGACCTGTGCAGTCGAAGGAGCCATGCCTCAGACTGAGACTGTGGTTAGGCAGGCTCTCAAGGAAAAGGTGCGGCCAGTACTGTTCATCAATAAGGTGGACCGTCTAATCAATGAGTTACAAGTAACTCCTGAAGACATGATGAGTAGATTCGAAGAGCAGATTACTAGAGTTAACACTCTGATTCGTCAATTTGCTCCGGAAGAACACCGCAAGGATTGGCAGGTCAGCGTGCAAGGCGGGACTGTTGCATTCGGTTCAGCATACCATAATTGGGGCATTACACTTCCCTACATGCAGAAGTCAGGTGTAAATTTCACTCAAATATTCGAATATTGTCACAACGAACAGCAGAAAGAACTAGCTAAGAAGGCACCTGTGCATGAGGTTCTTCTTGATATGTCCGTAGAGGAACTTCCATCTCCAGTTGTAGCTCAGAAGTACAGGATACCCAACATTTGGCAGGGTGACTTGGAATCTGAGACAGGATCTGCAATGATTAGTTGCGATGCTGCTGGTCCTCTCTCATTGATGATTACAAAAATCTGGATGGACCCTCATGCCGGCGAGGTGGCTGTGGGTAGAATATACTCTGGAACTATCTCGCACGGAGAGACTGTGTGGGCTCTAGGTGGAGCAAAGCCCGAACGTGTTCAGCAAGTCAGTATGATGGTCGGCAGTGACAGGATACAAGTTCCCGAGGTCTCCTCAGGGAACATAGTTGCTCTCACAGGAGTGCGTAGTGCAGCAGCAGGAGTTACAATCACGCGTGAAGAGGATGCTACTCCATTCGAGGCGATTAGGCATTACTCTGAGCCTGTAGTCACTGTCGCTGTTGAGCCCAAGTCGATGAAGGACTTGCCTAAATTCATCGACGCGCTAAGGAGACTCGGTAAGGCCGATGCATCATTGCAGGTTTCTACTAATCAGGAGACCGGAGAGGCATTACTTGCCGGGATGGGCGAGTTACATCTTGAAATCACGGTCTATAGATTGGAAGAGGAGGAAGGCATCAAGGTCACAGTTAGCGAGCCAATTGTGGTTTATCGTGAGTCTATTTCAGCAGATAACAAGGGTCGTTCATTTGAGGGTAAATCTCCAAACAGGCACAATCGATTCTACATTGAAACTGAACCACTTCCTGATGATGTTGTTAATGCTCTTCGAGAGGGTGTTTTCGGGGACGGAGCAGTTCGCAATAAGGACGCTAGAAAAGTCGGTGATAGTTTTGCCGAGTTCGGCATGAACAAGGACATGATGAGGAAGATTTACGCAATTAATGGCACAAATCTCCTTGTTAATGACACCAAGGGTATTCAGAATTTGCATGAGACCAGAGAGCTCATAATTGATGGATTCAATGATGTCTGTAAGAAGGGGCCTGTTGCAGATGAGCCTCTGATGGGTGTCCTAGTCAGGCTTGTAGATGCTAAACTCCACGAAGATGCAATCCATCGGGGTCCGGCTCAGACAATACCTGCAGTAAGGAACGCAATCAAGGGTGCTCTAATCCGCTCTAAGTCAGTAATATTCGAGCCAATTCAGAAGATCCGCATTGATGCACCTAACGATGTAATCGGAGGTGTAACCCGAGAAGTCACTACGCGCCGAGGTATAATCGAGGACATGCCGGTCGATGGTAGCACAGCAAGTGTAATTGGAACCATGCCTGTAGCTGAGACCTTCGGATTCTCCAATGATATCAGGGCCGCCAGTCAAGGTAGGGCAGTATGGAATACTGAGAATGCAGGATATGTTCACCTGCCTCCAAATTTGTTTGGAGACGTAACAGGGGAAATCCGTGAGAGGAAAGGACTCAAGCCGGAAATACCAGGCGAAGCTCATTACATGGACTGAAACTAGTTGATTCTAATCAACTGAAAATCAGTCAATTCCCTAAGTACGGAAACAGCAGGGCTATTTGGTAACATGTCTAGACATTCGTGTGCCAATGCATGATGATTCATCGCTCTGTCCTTAGCATACTGGATAGAACCACTATCATGTAACTCTTTTACAGCATTCAGTAACTCTTCATCTGAACACTCTCCAGAGCCATACGCCTTTCTGAATGCGGGCATATCTGAGTCGCAATCCAGTGCATGGATGGCAATGAGTGTCTTTTTTCCTTGAACGATATCTGATCCCGCTGGTTTTCCTAGAGTTTTTGTATCTCCAGTAATATCAATTAAATCATCCATCAATTGGAAACAAAGACCGAGGTTCAGTCCCCATTTCTCCATATTCTCAACGATTTCAGGAGACGCTCCAGCGAGAATTGAGCCCGTGCCGGCACAGGTCTCGAACATCACACTTGTCTTACCAGTGATCATGGCGATATATTCATCCTCACTGACCTTGTTCCTCGATTCGAATGAGATATCTTCCTGTTGCCCATCTGCTACATTCCTTACCATCTCACCGATGGACCTGACTAGTAGAGCTAATTTATCAGAATCTATGTCGGGTGACTCAGCAAGAATCTCGAATGCAACAGCTAGCATTGCATCTCCTGCATTTATTGCAGTAGAATCATCATATGCAACGTGTACAGCATCTAGTCCCCTTCTGATTGGGTCCTGATCCATCAAATCATCATGAACTAATGTGAAGTTGTGGATAATCTCAATCGAAGCTCCAAGTGTGTAGTGTCCCTCATGTGCGTTACCAACGGCCTCGCCTACCAATCTAGGTAGAGTAGCCCTCAACCTCTTACCTCCACCTGAGAACAGATGCGTCATAGCTCCATGGAGACGTTCTTGCTTCATTTTTGCCAGGCTGCGCATAATAACATCCTCGACATGCTCCCTGTGGAGTCCTATAGCATCCAATAGGTTCTGCCCCGGGACTACAGAATTACCATCCAGGTCTACTTCTCCAAAGTGCACCAATCTATCCTTAACTGGGACTTTGTTAATCTCAGGATAGTGCTCATCAAAGAATTCTCCCCATAGCAACCTGAACCACGGAGCAACAATTTGGTCATGCCAGAATCCATTGCCAGACATCATTTCATCAATTTCTGTACTAGATACCCATCTGGTGGATGAAATCTCATTGGGATTCGGATTGACATCAATGCCATCTGATATGGCAACCAGAACATGGTCTACTTCCCGCTCAATCCATTCAGAATCCCATCTGCATTCGTATAGAAATGATCCAATGTGCTTGAATTCAATTTTGGATAGTTGACTCTCAGATATTCCTAACTCTTGTTGTAGCTTTCTCCTGGCTGCGTTCATTACGCCTGATACTACATCATCATTCTCCCCCGGGATATCCAACGGATGACTGCAACATGCATTAGCCCAAACAGATGGGAAGGTTATCTTGTCATCTGAACGCTTCTGAACCAGCATTGCACCGTCGGTATCAAAAATCAGTACACTGAATGCGCGATGTAGCATACCATCCCCAAAGTGGCAGTTGAGTTTTGTTTCAGAGCCAATACTGTTGCCTGCTGTGTCGACTAATATGCAACACTCTGACATCATCTCTGCTTGTGAGCCATCGTGACCATGCAACGCAGATAGCTCAGAATCCTCTGCCATGATGGTGCGACAATATGGTTGCATATAACCCAATACGCGGTTTTGTTGACAATTATCCCGGAACTATTCTGGTACCAACCGTATCGCCACTAGACAGAATTTCAAGCATCCTAGAGGGGACTTTTCCATCGATGAACCATACATGCTTGGCTGATGTAGAGATTTGAGAGGCACATTGAGCTTTCAGTAAGATTCCTCCAGTCACATCAATACTAGCATCATGCTCGCCGACAAAACCATCAGAATGTGACCATTGATTAATCAAGATTGAATCCTTCTTATTGGGAGGTCCACTAAGAAGCCCATCTGCATCTCCCAATAGGAATGCACAAAGAATGACATCAGGTAATTCTGTAGCTATCCTAACCATCAGATGATCGCCTGAGAGTATACCAAACTGATTAGCACCATCAACATCTACAACATCTCCAAAACTCACCGGAACAGCTGAATCCGGACCACGATGAAAAACACTAACATCACCAGAAAATCGGGCGCCTACTCCATTGACCCAATCCCTGGGCGGTAATGATTCGCATCTAACTCCTGCATCATTCAGCGATTCGATAACAATCGAATTCAACTCATCCATATCTCTGCGAATTGCATCTATAGCGGAAATTTGTTGTTCAGCAATTTCGGTTTTCAACCCATCATTGATATCCCATTTCTTGGCTTCTATATGGCCAAATGAACCAGCCCCGTGAATAACGATTACTGAGTGGCCCATTTGGATAATCATAGAGATGACTTCAGATACAGCATCAATACGGTCTCTCAATACCGTCTTGTATCGAGTCTTGTCGGTAATCAGGCCACCACCAAGCTTGATGATTACCCGAGCCATGAATTGGCCACGGGCTATACGACTTAGCATATACCGTAGATTCATGACTGATGAATGCATGAGACATCCATGAGCGGAGTCTCAGAGATTGAGCAGTTCCAGAGATGGTTACAAGCCCGATTGGCAATGTCTGAGAATATTGAGGACCCATCAGAACGAGATAGAGTCAATATTCAGATTGAATCAGCAATACATTTGGCCATACAATATCGGCAGATACTGGATGAGCAGTCGGAAATTGTACCCTCTCCTTTCTCTGAGATGCCCGCTCCAGTACGTGTCATTGAGAATGCTGACCTAGAGAAGTCTGAGATAGCCGACTCATCAATTTGCTCCAACTGTCAAGAACCAGTTAGTCCAGATCTAGAGTTCTGCCCTGCATGTGGCAAGTATCGGTGACTATTCTTCTTCGTCCCAGTGAACTCTTGCCAACTCGTATTCAGGGTGATCGTTGGGAATTAATGTAAGATACTCCGCAGGTACTTCATCTGCTAAGTAAACAGTGACTCCTGCGTGCCAAATAGTATCCCCTGAAGCAACCATCCGTGCTGTATCGACCTCTAGAAGAGTTGGTAGATTGTGATGGACATGTCCAGCTTCGGCTGCAGATCTGATTGTCGCAGAGAGATGAACATGTGACCTACCACTTGGCCTAAGTCCTACCTCGAGCAGGTTCTCCGCCTCATCAGGGTTACAAGGGAAGAATAGTGACTCTGGAATATTTTCCGTAGGAAGATCAAGCTCTATCTCTACTGTGTGACCATAGGTAGCCCTGATCATGTTACCTCGTACTTCGTATCGACCCTTCGGGTCAGTTTCTGAAATCGCACGGAAATGATGAGGGCGTAGCCAATGATATCTCCTCTTATTCGAACCCTTGAACTGCCTGATGATGTCCTTCAAATCTATCCATCCATTGATATCCATCTCTAAATCAAACTTCTCCGGTGCATGCCTCAAGACGAGAGCAAGACGTCTAGCTAAACCATCTCTCTCCCCCGTTCGCATGATGAATCGACCCTCCGAGTTGCATGCTGGGCACAGGTCATCATCCGCGTAGTAACCATGGTTTGTACATTCCCTAATCATAGTATCAATCCGTCGAGTGGTAAGCCTTTCAAGAACCCCTCGGTCCGACATGTTAGAATCATTTCAACATAGTCAATGGTTATGTGAGGCGCCTTACTGGTAATGGTATGAGCGCGGTAATTGTTGATTGGGCGAGATCCCCATTCCATCGTGCACACAAGGGTGAATTACGCTCCGTAAGGCCCGATGACTTAGCAAGCCAGGTGATTACAGGATTAATGAACAGAAACGAGATTGATGCTGTAGATTTTGACGATTTAATACTAGGATGCGCATATCCGGAAGCCGAACAGGGATACAATATAGGACGTTTAGTAACCGCTCTTTCAGGCTTTCCTGAGTCTGTACCGGGCATGACAATCAATCGTCTGTGTGGTTCATCGATGCATGCAGTGTTGTCTGCCGCATCGAGCATCGAGTCTGGTTGGGGAAACTGCTACATGTGCGCAGGAGTAGAATCAATGTCTCGTGTTAAGCGCAGGGGTTTCAATTGGAGTCCAAATCCAAAACTGGGAATCGATTGGCCCCAAGCATACGTCGAAATGGGCGAGACGGCTGAGAATGTGGCGCAGAAGTGGACTATTGAAAGGGACCAGCAAGAGGATTTTGCTCTTCAATCGCACATGAAATCATCATCAGCTGCCGAACATGGCCACTTCGATCATGAACTAATTGAAATCAATTCTGATACAGGTACCGTAAGTTCTGATGGATGCATACGTTCTGAAACATCATTAGAAGCTATGTCAGGATTAAGGCCAGTATTTTCTGAGTCCGGCACAGTGACTGCAGCTACATCCTCGCCCTTGACAGACGGTGCAGCAGCAATCATCGTATGTAGTGAGGAATTCGCATCTTCTAACGGTCTGAAACCGCTAGCTCGCATTGTTTCAGGCTCCGTAACAGGTTGCCAACCGGAACTAATGGGAATAGGGCCCGTGTCTGCAACCAGAAAGTTACTAGAAAATACAGGTTGGGATTTGAATTCAGTTGATGTGATAGAGCTCAACGAAGCTTTCTCTTCCCAGAGTCTAGCGGTAATCTCAGAACTAGGATTAGATCCAAACCGAGTCAATATCGATGGAGGGGCGATTTCTATTGGCCACCCCCTCGGAGCATCAGGTGCTAGGATTACTGGAAAGGCTGCTTCAATACTGGACAGGTGCGGTGGTTCCAAGGCCATAGCGACTATGTGCATCGGTGGAGGTATGGGGATGGCATTGGGTCTGGAGAGCCTTTAGTTCACATTACCAGTTTGCATCCGCAGTTAGGACACAAATCCTCGCTAGTTAATTTGGATGGGATTACTGCTAGGATACTATCACATCCAGGACATGTAGATAGTATCTCAGATTCTTCTCCTACATTTCCCATAGCATCAGAATGTGAATGATACCAAACAGCATATGCATCATTACGCATTGTTCTAACTCTCCTCAGAGTAGATATTCCTAACAGAGATAGAGCGGCTGGAAGTAGGATATTCCCTTCATGCCCAGTTGCATAGGAATACAAACCTAGCACACCGATTAGAAGAAATAACGATCCTGTTAGTGAGAGATTTGCGATTCCAACATTCAGACCTCCTGGCGATTTACGGCGAAGCATCACGATTGAGACGACCCCAAGTGGTACAATCAGTAGTGCAGCAAATAGTGCAAAAAGTGCTATTGATCCTCCGGCACCGCCAAAACCAGTCATCAGCAACATCACCAGTAGTATACTGTCTATGAGTGAAAATCGGACGATATGTCCGTGCAATCTGCTCATCGGATCCCCTCCCATGGTCCCGGATTGGGGGCTAGCAGAAGAATTTTCATCATCGACGAACTCATGAATAGCGCTGTATTCGCATAGACATGGCATCCGACCTAGATGTTGAAATTCAAGGCGATTCTCTCGACGGGCGCCACGTGTTGATGGTTGTATCAGGAGGCATTGCTGCTGTTGAATCAGTGAAACTTTCTAGAGAGATTAGGAGACATGGTGCAGAGTTGAGTATAATCATGACCAAGGATGCTCACAAAGTAATCACACCGTTGGCTCTCTCTTGGGCTTCTTCTACCCCTATTATCACTGAATGGGACTCTGAAATGACTCAACTATCTCGATTCGACGGCGTAATAGTCGCTCCAGCTACTCGCAACACTATCTCCAAACATATCCATGGCGTAATGGACTCGCCAGCTATGATGGCTTTATCTGCAGCCAGAGGCAATAGAACACCCATGTTATTCGTACCATCGATGCATTCTGATTTATTCGATGATCCAGTAACAAGTGACTTGTTAGATTATTTGGTAGAAGAAGGATCTCGAATAGTACAGGATGACCCTTCTGAAGGAAGGAGAAAGCAACCCGATCACATCCAAATAGTGGCCGAATTGTGCCATTGTATCAATTACAATTTGCCGAACCGGAAGAAGGTAGCAATAACACTAGGAGCCAATCGGGCCCCAATAGACTCTGTTCGAGCTATACAGAATGCATCCTCAGGAGCTACAGGATGGAGAATTGCAGAGCACCTGTATCGAATGGGGCATGATGTAGTTTGTATTGCAGGAGTCACATCATCAGACCCTAGGTTCACTTTACCTTCAGTTATCCGTGATGGGACACCAGAGGGTATGCTGTCCGCGTGTCTAGAGGTGGCATCAAGTGCAAAAAATCCTGATGCTTGGATTCATGCGGCTGCAGTATTAGATTACTACACCGAACCAATATCTGGAAAGAAACCCAGTGGAGAATCGGATTGGACTCTCCAGTTGACTCCCGGTCCCAAGCACATCGAAGAGATTGCACATCTGGCCAATGAAAGTGTCCGAATAGGATTCAAATTGGAGGTAGACGTATCGGTTGAGGAGCTACTAATGCGTGCATCTGATCAAATCGCCCGTTTAGGTACAGATGCAGTAGTTGCCAATCTGAAGGATGAAGTCCATGATCCGAACACACCTAGGGGGAGAGTGGTTCTTCCTGACGGACAGGTACTGGAGATGCGTGATGATGTAGAGTTGTGCCGGACCATTGAGTCCCTATTGCACATTCGTGACTAGACATCGACATTACATTGAAGCACACTCTACCTTCGGCACCATTTGTGAGCAGTCCTAAGAAGGCTAAGCGGGGAATTCCCAGCAAGCAAGATTTCAACTCATGGTATCCTGCTATTGTCGAGATTGCTGACCTAGTTGACAAGCGATACCCGATTAAGGGGATGGATGTTTGGAAGCCCTATGGCCTTGAGTCAATGAATCTCATTGATGGCATCGCCCGAAGGGAAATGGCTCGAACTGGCCACCAAGAACATCGCTTCCCACTATTGGTACCCGAAGATCTTCTGGAAAAGGAGAACCGACTGGTATCTAGGCTGAAGGCTGCTAGGGCTGCTGGCGTAGACCCATCAGAGCTCAGGATTCAAGAAGAAGAATCTGGGTTCAAGAAAGAAGTATATTGGGTCACTAAGGGTGGTGAGAATGAACTGGATGTTCCCATGTTTCTCAGACCTACATCTGAAACACCGATGTACACAATGTTCGCTCTATGGATTAGAAGCCACGCCGATCTGCCATTGAAGACATTCCAGATAGTCAATACATTTCGATATGAGACAAAGCAGACCCGCTCATTCATCAGAGTTCGAGAGATACATTTCTTTGAGGCCCATACTGTACACGCTGACAAAGAAGGAGCCGATTCTCAAATCGAAGAAGATGCTGAAATGGTTCAAGCCATTATGCATGACTTATGTCTACCCAGTTTAGTTTCAAAGAGGCCGGTATGGGATACATTTCCAGGGGCTTGGTACACCAAAGCTGCTGATGTTATCATGCCTAATGGGAGGACATTGCAGGTTGCTACATATCATCACTACAAGGATCAATGGGCTAGTGCATTCAACTTAACATACGAAGATTCAGATGGCACCACTAAGCCATGTCATCAGACCACTTTCGGTATGTCTGAGAGACTATTGGGTGCTGTGGTTGGGATGCATGGAGATGACAACGGACTTGTAATGCCGCCTGCAATTGCCCCAATACAGATTGTTATCATGCCAGTAGCTCAGCATGTTGATCAGAAGGTAATAACAACTGTTCAGGAATTGAGTGAAGAGTTACACTCTGTTGGATTCAGAGTGCATGTAGATGATCGAGACATGAGGCCAGGGGCCAAGCACTACGATTGGGAAATTAAAGGAGTCCCATTGAGGGTAGAGATTGGACCCAGAGACTTGGAATCTAGTTCATGTTTAGTATCCATTCGCACTGGGGGAAAGGAACAATTGCCACTCGATGGATTCAGTAATTCTGCACAGAAACTTCTCGATTCTGTTTCATCCAAATTGCGTTCAAATGCTCAAACTGTTGCTGATGCAATGGTGCACCCATTCCCAGGTTTGACAGATGCTAATGCTGACACAGTGGCTACAAAGCACCCCATTGAGGATGGTCGTGTTTACGAGTTAGCATTCGATGGTTCAGACTCAGACGCAGAAATTCTCGAGAAATCTACTGGATTGACCCTATTGGGCGAAGCCGATACACCGTTTGATGAGCCCGTTCCCTGCGCAGTTACTGGCAAGCCTACAACTAGAAGACAGCACATAGCTAGGATGTACTAATCATCTGAACTACGTCGGAGACGTGACAGGATAATAATTCCGAAGAGCGTCAATAAGGCTCCATCTATCAAGTCGCCAGAGCCTGCAGGAGCCCATGAATCAAGTTCTTCGTATTCGCTGATATCAGACCATATCAGTCTAGGATTGTCTTTACATTCTCCACCCATGGAATCTGCCTCGGACATCGTTTCCATGACTACATCGTTTTCACAGCCATTTGAAGAAGATATCATAGTTCCATTTTCGAATAGTGTGGAGATGTAACACCAGGGTGATTGTTGAATCATAGCATTCTCAGTATGTATGTACGTATCTTGAGAACTCCAAGCGAAGCTATCTGTATCAACAACAATCTGTGATCCGTTCTCTGATATCGTCCATTCAACAGTATAGGTGCTTGCCGGATCCATATTCGAAATAGTCCAACTAACATGCAGAACACTATCCTGTAAATTTGCAACAGTGTTGAACTCAATCGGTAAATCAGACGGTGGGTCTTCGCACAAATCGATTAATGCCCCCATTCCAACTGTCATATTCAATACAACAATCATTAGCCCGATAATCCCAGTGAAAAGTGGAATTCTTGAACTTCCAGACTTAGCTGGTGATTCAGATTTTTCCTGCTCTTGTGGTACTTCTGGGATCTCAACTTCTAGGTTATTTCCATTAGAATAATCTGGCTCTTCGTAGTTGACTGTTGCTACCACTGGAGCAGCTATACCCATTTCATCTAGAGCCTCTCTTCCATATATTCGTTCAGCGAGAGAATAGAGTTCCGGATCCCCCTCTAATTCAGATGGATCAACCGTCCCGTCCAGCAGACCCTTTACCCTCTCACTGTCACTCACGGTACGGTGCCAATGTCAATCATTCATGAATCAAACGCTACTATTTCATTAGCAACGCTATTTCCTTGAGATCGATCTATGAGCGGCTGCAACGATATCATTAGATGTTAGTCCCATGGCCTGCATCAATTCTGAGGAAGATCCACTCTGTCCGAATTTG
>CEUS01264304.1_pt1 | contig 21241 bp, 17 predicted proteins | sample 427031 | NCBI WGS metagenome assembly CEUS01 (sample SAMEA2622837, study PRJEB7988) | marine metagenome | biome: marine biome (ENVO:00000447); feature: marine epipelagic mixed layer (ENVO:xxxxxxxxx); material: "saline water (ENVO:00002010), including plankton (ENVO:xxxxxxxx)" | depth 140 m | reverse complement strand
GGGGGGGGGTACCTATATGAGTGTTAGAGGAGTAGCGGCTGTCGTGGGCATCCATGAATATGAAAGTCGCTTTGATCCGCAAGCATCTGAACTCTCAATTGAAGCGGAATCAGCTAGGCGTGCATTGGATGACGCTGGACTTGAGAAAAGTGATGTTGATGCCTTATATAGCCATCATGGATGGAATTTGGCTGAATATATGAATATGTTCCCTGACGTCATTGATACGACGCAGATGGGGGGCGGATCATACGAGTTTTTTGCAGCGCATGCTGCTGCTGCAATAGCGGCGGGCCAATGTGAAGTCGCGTTGGTGACATACGGAAGTACTGGAAGATCTGGCGGAAGAGCCGTGGAGCGAAATCCCATCAGGGGTAGAGTGCCAGCATTACCAGATGGTTTCGAAGAGCCCTATGGCCCCACAACACTTGGGCGATATGCCTTGGTTGCGAGACGCCACATGCACGAATTCGGAACAACTAGTGAACAATTAGCAGCTATCTCAGTGTCCACACGCAAACATGCGAGCACAAACCCATTTGCTGTATTTCGTGATCCGATCACTGTTGATGATGTATTGAACAGCCGAATGGTGTCTGATCCTTTACACCTACTTGATTGCTGTATCGTCTCAGATGGCGGTGGAGCTTTCATCATAACGTCGGCAGCTCGTGCAAAAGATCTAAAAAAGAAACCCGTCTACATCTTGGGGACTGGGCAAGCTGTTGCGCACCCCGGTATCGGGAACCGTGATTTAACAACGATCGCGGCCGGCCAATCGCATAAACACGCGTTTGAGGAAGCGGGTGTAACGCATAAAGATATAGATCTTTTGATGGCATACGACTCATTTACCATCACGGTTCTGACCACAATAGAAAATCTTGGCTTCGTGAAAAAGGGAGAAGGTGGAGCTTTTGTTGAGACTGGAGCTTTAGACCTTGATGGAAAACTCCCGACAAACACCGATGGCGGTGGTCTTTCATCGAACCACCCTGGACAAAGAGGCATCTTCCTAATTTTTGAATCTGTGCGCCAGCTCCGAGGGGAACGTGAGGGTAATCAATTGAAAGATCCCAAGCTTGCGCTAGCCCATGGTACAGGTGGTTCACTAAGTACCAGGCATAGCGGAGGAACAATCATCCTGTCAACTGAGGTGTAGATTCTTTAGGAATTCATGCATCTCGCATTAAAATAAAAAAACAAACTAACGAGGAAAGGGAGGTAAATTATAATGTCTATAAGAGGAAAAGCCGCTATCGTTGGCATCCATGAATACGAAAGTCGCTTTGATCCGCAGGCATCGGAACTCTCAATCCAAGCCGATTCGATTAGTAGAGCTTTAGATGATGCAGGCCTAACGAAAGACGATGTTGATGCAATGTACAGTCATAGCGGGTTCTTACTCGCTGAATACCTCAACATTTTTCCAGACAACATTGACACAACCCAAGTAGGCGGTGGATCATACGAATTCCACATCGCACACGCTGCTGCGGCCATTGCCGCGGGCCAATGTGAAGTGGCAGTCATAAGTTATGGAAGCACTGCTCGAACTGCTCAGAGAGCGATCGGGACTGGAGGCACGGCAACACGGCGTGTACCATTTCACCCGGAAGGTTTTGAAGCGCCCTACGGTACAACAACCGTTGGTATCTATGGCTTGGTAGCGCGCCGTCACATGCACGAATTCGGAACGACGAGTGAACAACTAGCCGCAATATCCGTCTCAACAAGACAACATGCAATGACAAACCCATTTGCGGTCATGCGTGACGAAATTACAGTCGCTGATGTGATAAACAGTAGGGTTGTCTCAGACCCTCTACATCTCTTGGACTGCTGCCTTGTAACAGATGGCGGTGGAGCCTTTGTGATGACATCCGCAGAACGTGCAAAAAGTTTAAAGAAAAAACCAGTGTTTGTGCTAGGAGCAGGCCAAGCGGTCGCACACCCAGGAATGGGAACCCGTGATCTAACAACGATTGCTGCCGCACAATCTAGCAAAAAAGCATTCGCCGAATCTGGCGTAAAGCACAAAGATGTAGATCTTTTAATGGCTTACGACTCATTCACAATCACTGTTTTGACAACTATCGAGAACCTCGGTTTTGTGAAAAAGGGTGAAGGTGGGCCGTTTGTCGCAGAAGGAAACCTAACCCTCAAAGGAAAGCTGCCAACCAACACAGATGGCGGCGGACTTTCTTCAAATCACCCCGGACAACGCGGTATTTTCTTAGTATTCGAATCAGTCCGGCAATTAAGAGGTGAACGGGATGGTAATCAAATAAAGAACGCTAAGGTTGCGGTCGCCCATGGTACAGGTGGCGGGCTCAGCGTACGACATAGCGGCGGAACAGTAGTTCTTTCAACGGAGGTATAAACATGGCAACCGAACAACAACCATACAGGAAGCCCCTACCCGAGCTTCATCCAGAAATAGCCCCTTACTACACAGGTGGGCTGCGAGCAGAACTAATGATAAAGTTCTGCCCGAACTGTAACATTAGTTTCCATTATCCACGTACCGTTTGCCCAGAATGCTTAAAAAGCGACACCGTGTGGCGACGAGCTAGTGGCAAAGGAACGGTGTACAGCTACACAATTACCTACCAAAATCTTTCACCCGGATTCCGTGAGGAAGTACCTTACGTATTAGCACTCGTTGATCTTGCTGAGGGTGTACGGGTCATGACAAATATCATTGACTGTGATCCAAAGGATGTAAGTGTAGGTATGCCAGTAGAAGTCACCTGGGAGCGAGCTGAGGAATTAGCTATCCCAAAATTCCGACCGCAAAAAAGCTAACAACACACGCATTCTCACTTGATTTTGGATTTAGTGCCACGAGCGAGGGGGCAGCTTCAACTGCCCTCTCGTTTTCCGCTCAGGGTATGTCCGTGGCACTTTCTACAAGATCACAACCACTTCTTTTTTCTGAATGTTAACCAAGTGATGTTATATGGACGACCTATCTCCCGAAATTCAAAACCACAACAATCGGCCAAATCGTTTAATCATATTGGCTATCGGTTGCGTCGTTGTCGCATTTTTGATTCTCCTTAACTATGCGATGATCAGCAAAGAACCAACTACTGCATCAAGCGGAGTTGTTCAAGTTGGGAAAGTCGCACCTGACTTCACACTGCAATTATTCTCAGGTGAATCTCTACAACTATCCAGTTTGCGCGGCAAAGGTATCGTCGTAAATTTTTGGGCTTCATGGTGTGTGCCTTGCCGAACAGAAATGTCCGCGTTGAACACAATATATGCTTCTACAAATCGCAATGAAATTGAATTTGTTGGCGTAAATTTTTGGAGCATGACAGAATCAGAAACTGCCGCACGAAATTTTGTCGCTGAATTCTCGGTAGAATATCCGACCGGGCAAGACAGGAGTGGAAACATTTCTCTGGACTATGGGGTTACCGGAATACCAGCAACGTTTTTTATTGATGATAAGGGCCGAGTTTTGAAGCGGTGGGTAGGAGCTTTAGACTTAGACCAACTGGAATCATTGACCAGCGAAATTATTCCCAAGAATTGATTATAAGGGACCTTTTTTATATGGAATTCCTTAGCTATTTAATAAATAATCTTTTCACCAACCGCCACTTGATCAGCATATTGATTTGTTTTATCTGCTTCGCTTATCTAGTACTCCGTCGAGCAGATGATCGTTCGTATAATACGGATGCAATCTGGATGGTTTTATTATGGTCAGCTATCGGAGCCATAATCATTGGAAGACTTTTTCATACCGTGCCTCATGCGGAAAATTACTTCAAAAGCCCCTTAAGTGTTCTGCATATAAATTATGGCCTTCATTTATACGGAGGACTCTTAGGTGGCATCATCGGCGGCCTCTTCGCAATACGCAAAAGCAATATTTCCATCGAATCAATAATGATATTGATTACACCATTTCTTTTTCTTGCAATCAGTCTTAATCGTTTTACGTGCCTTTTGGATCCAAATAAATGCCTCGGGAAAATAGCAGGAGATCCAATCGGGATACTGCTACCAGGTGCGACACAAACACGTATTCCATCGCATCTAATCGAAGGCTTCTTTTTGCTGGTACTAGTCGGATTTATCTTCCTTTTGGAACGACGATATTCTCAAAAACCATACATCCCATTCTTCCTCGGGTTCGCCGGTTATGGCCTGATACGTTCAACAATCGACATGACGCGAACCGGCTGGCCATCACTATGGATAGGAATTGACACTGCAATTGGAGTCATATTATTCATCGTATGCATTATATTTATCCAAGTTTATCCGCAAATTCGGCCAACTGCGAAATCGACAAATAACGATGGCAATGAAAATATCCGTTCACCAAAGAAAAGACGCCGCCGCAGGCGCTGATTGCATTCTTAATATTCACTAGGCCAACCGTTGCTATAATGATCCATGAACCATTATTCACCTCACTTAGCGAAAAGGCAAAACACTTAAGATTACATGTGATGATTCAAAAACGCTCATACACAACAGGGCTTTCCCTGATAGCGGTCGGATCGATTTTGTTGATTGCAGTCATTGTCTATATGTTGTACTCGGTCTGGGCGACATCAACGCTGGATGATTTGATCACCGAAGATCGTTCGTCTCTGCAGGATCTTTTCCCGACCAAGTCTGACAACCTTACATATGACGCATTAAGCCAACCCAATCGATTGCAACAAATTACCTTACCAAGTGATTTGGAAGTTTACCTCGAGGAATTTGTCCTGATAAATGATGATGAACGACATCCGTTAGAAGCTTACAAAAATCCTTACGTCGTAGCACCAGACCAAGCTTTAACCACCAAGAATCCCTTTACTGGATCCATCGCGTCGAGTGGAACAATTCACCAGTTGCCCTACCTAGAAGGGTTTTATGCTGTAGACTGGGCATTGCTACCACGCAATGGAAGAAACCTAGCTCAACCGACCAGAATTGAAATCCCCGCAATTAACTTAGATTCTCAAATTGATCAGGTGGAAGCAAACTGGATTGGTGATCGCCTATTATGGGATATTCCGCAAAATATAGTTGGATATCACAAGGGAACGTCACAGCCAGGAATGTTTGGAAACACCATATTATCAGGACATATCAGTAGTCCGATAAAAAGAGAAGGAGCAGTCTTCAAGAATCTCCCAGACATCGCGCCACTACTGATTGAAGGACAACCAGTAGATATGATCCTGCACACATCCGAAGCACGCTATCTCTTCAGAATTATTAAAACTGATGTAGCAGAACCAGAGAACGTGGACCTATTTCGACCCATCACTGAACCAAGCTTGACACTCATTACATGTATCCCAGATTACATCTACACCCACCGATTTTTAGTGACAGGAATCTTAATCGGCAAAGCCTCCGTATAAAAATATTTCAATCTCATAGTTTTATAAAGGATCCCAAACCACACTGAAGATACCTATTTTCGTGACTCCAGCGTGGCAAGAAATCTAGAGTATGCCTAATGTCCCGCTATTTCTTGGGTTGGATAAGCATGCGGAGTGACCCGTCAATATCTTCCCGTTGTGTTATCACATTATGACCTTCTTTTTCGGCCCACATAGTAACATCATAACTATTCAAACGATCTCCAAGAATTGTTTCAATAAAGGACTGCTTATCTCGTGCCGTTTGGTCTGCCAAAGCTGCAAGAATACCCGCGCAACTTTTGCCTCGACCATCTAATACGACCCAATGTCCATCCAAACCATCTGAAACAATCTGGGGTTTATCATCATTGACCAGAGCTGCATATGGATCGATTTCACCATTCTTTCTCTTAAGAATTTCACTCTTGAATTGTGCCACTGCCTCCCACGCGACATCAGTGTCGCGATCGCCTTTTTGGCAGACTGCTCCACGCACACCCACTATGTCAGGGTTTATACGCGCAAGCTCATCAATGTCAGACATCCGTAGATGACCTGAAAGGGCCGTACTCATACCATGGCTCTTACCTTCTAAAACCATCTCTCGCAGTTCATTTTCGGGTATAAAGTCGAACAGGTTTCGCCCATCTTTAATCAATGTATCAATAAGCCAACCGTCACAGCCTGTTTCAAGGGCCAATTGATTCATCATCCTTGGTTCCAAGCCACCTTCATAAAGAAGGTTGTCAGCGAAAAGCGATCCGACGAGCTTGGTTTCTGTACCTTGTAATGCCATCTTGGAATCTCGCAAAATTTGTACTGCTTCTTCATATTCAGTGTTCATAAAGCCAACCTTGACCGATGTCGCTTGTAATTGCGCTGCTGCATATACCGCCATGGCCACTGTCCCTGCCTGATTAGGTACGACACCCAACGTTACACTGACATGTTTTTCGGCGGGGATAGCGTCTCGCGCTTCTTTCACAAGAATAGGATGTCCAGATCCAACCAAAGCCTCCTGCAAATTCTTAACATCAATAACATCCGCTCCGCCCTGTTCAGCCTCCAAAGCTTCTGCCATATTTTGCACACTGACCATCAACAACATGCCGGAGGAATCAACAACGTCTTGGTGTGCTGAACCATTCTGATATATGAATGGAACTTTTCCATTTCCGTTCTGACTGCTACTTATAGTGGACGCACTGACACCTTTAATCTGCGGTCGCACCTGCTCCAATTCCAACCGCAAATCAAGCTTTTCTTGTTGGGACAAATCCCTTAGGGGCGGTCGTACACGACCCGCTTTTAAGCCCATCATCTCTCCCCAAGCTTTCGCCAAAGAAACGGGTAATGCACCCCCCGCTTTTTTGACCGTTTCACCCCACCATTTATCAGAAAGTTGCTTTATCGTGCGCAAATGGGAATCATAAAGATCAGTGTCTAGTTCTTTCCGTGATGCCTTCTCAATAAACTGCACATAATAATTCTCGTCAGGAGTGTCAAAACGCCAATCAGACGTGTTTGCAAACATCACTTGTTGATGGAAACCTAATTCTTGCTCTTTCCAATATATCCATTCATCAGGGGTACTGATAATTGAATTCTTCCCAAGCAATACATGTGTTTCAAGTGATATTTGCTGACTAAAACTCGCCTCTTTTACACCAACAACATTCGGTATTTCTGTAATACGCTTTAATCCTTGAGGACTAAGAACGATTCCAAATTGGGGAGAGTTATAAAACATTATTGCCAAATCAGTCTTATCGGCAACCTGACGCGTCAATTCGACTACCTGGTCCTCTGTTTTAGTAACAAAATAAGATGGTGCAAGGATAAGAAGATCAAATTCTCGCTGCTCGGCGTATTTAGATAAAGAGACCATTTCTTCAAGAGACGTATCAGTAATATGGGCAGCGATCGGCCATTCTCCATTCGCTTCATCCGAAACTATCTCCATCACACGTCGACGTTCATCTTGTGTCAGGCTCCAAAATTCACCCATACCCCAAGTGCATCCTGCTCCACGAGTGCCTAATCCTCTAATATGCCGCATGTTATAGCGTAATGCTTCTTCATCAACTTTATTATCGGAATCGAATGGCGTGAACAAAGTAGTCCATTGACCTTTTAAATTTTCCCAAGCCCAGTCTTGTGCTTCACTTTTGCGATACTTCGTCATTATTCAACCCTCCTGTACTAATCTACAACGCACATTGCTTTCAATTTCATTAAAATCATTTGGTTAACTGGATTCGATAACAAAACAAGATCTCACCATGATTATTTTATTCTTGACAACTCACGGCTCCTCTCGCCCACCATATCGAAATTTATCGGGCATAGCATTGGGAACACCTAATACATCCAGTGCTTTCTCTACGATATATTCATTCACATCCTGCACTGTCTCTGGTTTCAAATAAAATGCGGGCGCTGGTGGCAATATAACGACACCTAACCTCGCCAATATAAGAAGATTTTCTAGGTGAATCGCAGACAGTGGCGATTCCCTAGCTAAAACAATAAGCGGTCGCCGTTCTTTGATGGTAACATCAGCCGCACGACGCAAGAGATTATCTGAAAAACCATGTGCAATTGCTGCAACTGTCGCCATACTAGATGGGATGATTAGCATTCCAGAGGTCGCCTGCCCACCACTCGCAATAGGCGCACCAATATCAGCAACATTATGATACGTAAAATTCGGTCTTTCTTCCCAATCTGACAAGGTTTCAGAAAATGGGATCCCTAATTCATGCAACCACATTTGCCGAGCGGAACTACTTGCGGTCACAATCACATGAATATCTTTCGATAACAACGACTCAACTGCTATCTTCGCTAAGATTGCTCCACTTCCTCCGGAAATACCGACAATTATTGGATTCATGAGTCTCCTAAAAAAACAATCCGAAAATTACTGCGACGTTGAGCAACACACTGAACATAGCGGTGGACCACAACCAAATACGCTGGGATCCATCAAAATTCAATGGATCAAAAATGTAATGCTGCAGCACCAGAACCCCAGATGCGGCAATCCAAAACGGATAGTAAAATATACTTAAATCGAAGATTAGTCCTGCAAATCCAAACAACGCCGCTGACAAAAAATAAAAGAGCTTAGAAAGTCTGATCGAGGCCACAATGCCCCATTTCCCCACAATTGAGTGCAATCCATATTTGATATCGAATTCATGGTCTAATGTTGCAAGCAAAAGATCAAAGCCTGCAACCCAAAGAATCGCCGCCATCCACAAATATGCAGCGCTCCAACTTATCTCGCCGGTCACACCAACCCAACCACCGGCAACTGCAGTACCTGTAGTCGCCCCCATAAATAGATGCGTCGCCCAAGTAAACCGTTTTGTAAATGCATAAAAAACTAAGTAAATTAGCACGATTGGAGCGAGCGCTAAAGCCAAAAAATTAAGTTGCGCTGCTGAAAAAAGAAAAATACCGGCTGCTACGATACCGAGAATGCTCATCTCACTCACTGTAATTAAACCGGACGGTATTGCGCGGTATCGTTTATGAGGGTGCAGTGCATCAAAATCTTTATCAGCGACTTGATTAACAGCTTGCCCAAACAATCTCGCTCCTAAAACAGCAAGGCTGATCCACATTATTTGCTCCCAAGTAGGCCAATCACGGAGTGCCAGTAACATACCCACATACGCCAGCGGAACACTAAAAAAAGCGTTCGTAAAACGCAAGTCATGATAAAAGGTGGTGATTTTCTTGAACATTGATGGAATCGCAACAGATAATGGATTCACAATCCGTATTCTCCCCATCTTCGTTCGACCATCCCCTTTATTGTTTCTGACATCACAACGTCATCTGGCCAATCGCGAGAAGATTCTTCCCCTTTCAGCTTCCGAGTAGCGTCGATCCCAGCCTTACTGCCGTAACGCCACCCAGACGACGCATGATCAAGATCATCGACAGGGCCATCAACAAACGAAAGATCTCTTCTTGCATCAATATTGTTTGTTACACGCCACGCAACCTCTGACAAATCTTGTACATCAACAAATTCATCAACCACTACAATTAATTTAGTCAATTGCAACAAGCCAAGACCCCATATAGCATGCATCACTTTTTGAGCGTGTCCGGGATACTCCTTCTTGATGGATACAATCAGCAAATTATGAAAAACACCTTCAGCAGGCATGTTAATGTCCTGCACCTCAGGAAGCACCAACTGCAATAGGGGAAGCATGATCCGCTCGGTCGCTTTACCCATAAAATAATCTTCTGAAGGAGGGCGTCCGACCACTATGGTGGGATAGATAGAATCAGATCTCCTAGTGATTGCAGTTATATGAAAGACTGAATACATCTCAGCTTGTGAATAATACCCTGTGTGATCACCAAATGGACCTTCAAGTTGACGCTCATCAAGATCCACATAACCTTCCAATATTATCTCAGCATGAGCAGGTACTTCTAAATCAACGGTTTTACACCTCACAAGTTCAACTGACTTTTCGCGAATCAAACCAGCAGCCGCGAATTCATCGATCCCAGGTGGAAATGGAACAGATCCTGCCCATATTGTTGCAGGATCACTTCCCAGTGCTACTGCAGCCTCTAATCTCCGAAGCCCCTTTGTTTTCCCAGATCGCTCATGTTGGGCTCCAACCTTATGCGTCTGCCAATGCATGCCTGTCGTTTTTTTGTCAAAAACTTGCATCCGATATATACCCACGTTTCGTGAACCAGTATCTGGATCACGTGTAACCACCAATGGCAAGGTTATGAACCTACCGGCATCATCAGGCCAACATTTCAAAATCGGTAATTCAAACAAATCAATGTCTTCACCAGTGAGAACAACTTCCTGACATGGTGCATTTTGTACAACTTTAGGTTGGTTAGAAGCGATTTTAGCAAGGTCCCCAAGTGCACGGATTTTTTCCATCCACCCAGTTGGAGGACTTTGCGCCATATTTAAGATTTTCTGTAATCGAACGACAAGTTCATCTAAATCATCAACGCCAAGAGCCCATGCCATCCTATCGGTCGTACCAAAAAGATTGATACAAAGAGGCATGGAAGAATCTTTAATATTTTCAAACAAAAGGGCCGGTTTATTGCCTTCTTTAATGAGAACATCAGCGATTTGAGTGACCTCTAGGTCCCAGTCAACTTCCGCTGTTACCCGATGAATCTGGCCACGCTGCTCAAGAAAGGTTAAGTAATCGCGCAAACTATTAAATGACTGTGGCATCAACGTCCAGCGGTTCCGATTGGCAAACCGACACTCCCTAATAATAATATTCGTAAGGTTGGAACAGCAGTTTCCAATGGATCGGGTTTTCCTGTATACAGCCATCGCGTTACGATCTCATGCACCGCCCCAAGCCAAGCATACGCGACAATTGACGTGTCCATCTGCTGTATACTACCTGCCGCTATAGCCTCATCTAAGTTATCTTTGATCATTCCCGCGAACCGATCTAACAAATTAAACAGATGTTCATCAAACGGTCGACCTAAACCTGCCCCACTGACCAGAAGGATTTTTGCCAAAGCCCGATGCCGCGAAAGCGCTTCGAAAACAGTGCCAAGGGCGGCATCAAATTTTGCTAAGCCATCTTGCTGCTCCATTATGGCATCTTGAGTGGATCTAATGAGGGTATCTGCTAATCGACTAACCAACGCCAAGAAAATTTCTTGTTTACTTGGGAAATGAAAATACACGGCACCCTTAGAGGTATTTGAATCATGAACAATATCATCTACCACCGAGGAGTGATATCCTTTTGTAGCGAAAACCTCCGCTGCAGCATCCAAAATTCGCTCACGTGTTGCAGATTTACCCGAGTCAGAGGCGGAATCCGTGAATGTCATCTGATTTCTCCTGAGACCGACCGGTCAGTCGGTCAGATTCTACGATTCGAAATTACAGCTGTCAAACCCATATTAATTTACAATTCAATCCGCAAATCACATCAATCCATCGATGATGCATTTTCCGCTATCATTTAAATGCCTAGAAATGAAACATTCAGATCTCATTATTCACAAGAAAACGTCATATGTTACGCCCGAGAAATCATTCACAGAATCCTCAAATTATCTGCCGCAGATTACTCACAGTTCTGGCATTAATAGGTTTCTTTTTTCTTGTTGCATGCACTGAGCAAACCCTTGAAACTCAGAGCCCCACTGCGAGCCAGAAAATCAAGATAACACCTGTCGACGAAAAACAACCAGAGAATGGATCAAGTCCAAAAACCAACGGTTCAATCCAAGCAATCCTTGTAACAACAGACCTTTCAATAGGGAAGCAGCGAGTTGGATTTACCCTCATTTCACCAATGGGAAATGTATTGGTACCACAAGTCACCGTCACCTCCCAAGTCTTGTCGGAAAACCAAAGTATTAACGAACTCACCACAGCACAATTCGAACCATGGCCAGATAATACTCGAGGATTATACGTAGCAGAGATCAATTTTCCCCAACATGGAGAATGGAGGTTGAACATTGAAGTCCCCTGGCCGAACGGAACAACCATACACACACATGTAAAAATGAACGTTAAAGAGGTAGCAGTTGCACCAATGGTCGGAAGTTTAGGCATCAAGAGTATTACAAAAACTATTGATCAAACTAACGATCTCACGGAACTAACATCAGGGAATCTTCAAGATCCAGATTTTTATCGCTTAACATTGGCACAAGCCATTGGAAACGGCAGGCCCACAGTTGTTGTGTTTACCAGCCCCGCTTTTTGCTCTCATCCATTTTGCGGACCACAACTAGAAATATTACGAGACCTCAAAATAGAATTTAAACGTCAAGTGGATTTTGTCCACGTTGACTATTATGAATCACCTCATTTGATTTTAGGCAATCTAAACAATGCTACGATCTCAAAACCAGTTTTGGAATGGAATTTACCGGACACTCAATGGACCTTTGTGATTGATCACAAAGGAACTATAGCTCACCGTTACCAAGGATTTGTGAACTTCAGAGAACTTAACCGATCATTGATCGAAATACTTCCAACCGGAACTACATCCTCATAACCTGAAATTTAATCGACTTGATCTAAATTTTTAGGCCTACGATTATGCCAATCCGTGACTTTTTGATAGGCATGTCCCATTTGAAGAACCGAAGCATCAGCAAAACGCTTACCAACGATCATCATCCCAATCGGCAGCCCATCCGATGTAAATCCACAAGGTAATGACAAAGCAGGTTGCCCACTGCGATTAAACGGAGCAGTATAGCGACCAATTATTGAAGTCGGTCCAATTTCACGAACTGCAGGCGCATCTTGCGTTTTATCTTCCATAGCAAAAACATCCGCCCTATTCGAAGCAGCCAAAGCTGCCTTGATGGGCGGAGCGACAATAGGGGTGGAAGGCAAAACAAATGCATCATATTTCTCCAATGCTTGTTCCAAAATTGACTGCACCTGATGACCTAAATGTAGATTTGAAAGGTACGAACCCGAAGATGAATTCAACCCCCGTGTATTGCCATCTCGATAACGTTGACTGAACCGTTTCTTGCGATCCTCAGGTAGCCCATCAAGGTAGTATCCTCGTTCAGCAGCTGCAATTGACGAAGTTCGCATCAGATCTTTGAAACCTGGCAGCGGTACTTCCGTAACAGATGCTCCCAAATCGCGAAAGACATCGAGAGCAACATGCACAGCCTTCACAATTTCAGGATCAGGTCCAAGGCGAACTTCCGTTGCATTCTCTTGATCACGCAACTCTAATTCCCAAAAATAATCGGTAGGGACCGCAATCCGCATTCCCTTAATATTTTTCGTAATTGAAGAAATAAAATCTTCGTCCGCAACATTAGCGGAGAGCGGATTCGTGGGATCATAACCCGCTATAACATTCATCATTAAAGCACTATCTTCTACTGTTTTGGTAAGTGGCCCGAGGTGATCATTTGTCCAAGAGAGGTACAACGCACCTTGAGTACTAACACGACCAAATGTCGGCTTCAAACCAACGGTCCCACATAAAGACGCTGGCATGCGAATTGATCCTCCCGTATCGCTACCAATAGTACCCAGGCATAAATGCCCAGCAATAGCCGCTCCACTACCACCACTTGACCCACCTGTAATCCTAAGAATATCCCATGGATTACGTGCAGGCCCATAAAACGGATTTAAATTCGTTGATCCCGCCGCCATTTCATGCAAGTTTGTCTTCCCAACAAGAATGCCCCCTGCTTCTCGTAATTTTGTCCAAATAACCGCATCATTGTTCGGAACCCAATCAGACAAAGCACCCGTTCCACCCGTTGTCAAAATCCCTGATGTAGCAACGAGATCTTTTAGGGAAATAGGAATGCCATGCAACGGACCTCGGTAATTGCCTTTTTGGATGTCACGATCAGCCTCTTTCGCGGCCTTCAAAGCAAATTCGGACGTAATAGTGATGTAAGAGTTCAAAACGGGATTAAGACGTTCTATACGGGCAAGAACTGCTCGAGTTAAATCAAGAGACGACAACTCACCATCTCTTATCTTTGCAGAGGCTTCACCAATGGTGAGAAATGGCAGATCTTTTTCTACCGCATTTGGTTTGCTAATCTTATCAACTAGCTTTGGAGGTGACGGTATTTCTTTTGGTACGGGACCCAGATCACCTATCTCTTCAAAACGAAATGCAACCTCCCTCCCAATGTACCCAGCCCCAGGTGCAGGATCTGCATGATTCGACATTTATCCCCTCCCAATCTGAATCCACATTTCTTACGAAAACATAAGCTTAACAATAAATACTAGAGATATGGAACTATACAACACCCAATCATTGAACCGAGCACCCAATTCATCTCTAAATGCCCAATCTATATTAGACAAAACCAACATGCCAAAATGACCCGTAGCTAATTCTTGACATCAAATCGTCAAGCTGAGTAGCATAACTTCCATTGATAAACACGAAGTGGTCAATTGACAGTATCGGTTCAAGATCTGTCCACACTGAAAAATGAGGAGATTACAGATGCGCGGTATTGACAAAGTCCCGGTTTTTCCAATCACATCACGAATCAATGGAACGAGTGTACTCGAAATCGGTGGATGTACCATTTCTGACCTTGCTGAACAATATGGCACTCCGCTCTATGTCTTCGATGAAACGACAATTCGCAGTATTTGCAAAGATTTTCTTGAGGGATTCCAGTCTCATTACCCTGATACTTCAGCAGTCTATGCGTCAAAAGCATTCATGACAGTTGGATTAGCCCAACTGTTACAAGAGGAAGATTTCGGCCTAGACGTAGTATCAGGTGGCGAGATTGCTGCAGCAGTGAAAGCTGGTTTGCCAATGCACAACATCTACTTTCATGGCAACAACAAAACCCGCGAAGAATTAGAATATGCTCTTGAAATGAATATCGGGCGCATTGTCGTGGACAACATCCATGAGTTAGATGTGCTCGATGAACTCGCAGAAAAAAAACATACCGTTCAATCGATACTGCTTCGCGTATCGCCAGGAGTCGATCCACACACTCACGCGAAAACTACAACGGGAATCCTTGACAGTAAATTTGGCCTCCCAATTGTAACAGGGCAGGCAGAAGAAGCCGTCAAAAAGGCTATGAAGTCGAAATCTCTAGATCTTATCGGGCTACATTTCCATCTGGGATCACCAATATGGGATATGTTCCCATATGAAGAAGCAATCCCTATCGCTTTAGATTTCGCACAAGAAATGTCACGGAATCATGGTATGGATTTGAAGGAATTCAGCCCCGGTGGCGGGTTTGCTGTACGGTACCTGATCGATCAAGAACCACCTACACCTGCTGCTTACGCGAATGCAATCACGAATGCAGTGAAAAATGGCTGTAATGATCGAGATATTCCTCTACCAAAGTTGATTATAGAACCAGGTCGAGCGATTGTAGGCCAAGCGGGAGTCGCGGTATATACTGTTGGGGCGATTAAGACTGTCCCTGGCATCCGAACGTTCGTTGCGGTAGATGGAGGAATGGGTGACAACATCAGGCCAGCCCTATATGAAGCCGAATATGAAGCAGTTTTGCCTAACAGAATGGACGAGGAAGCCACTGTTCCTGTAACCATTGCAGGAAAATACTGTGAGTCAGGAGACATTTTGGTTCGAGACGTTCCATTGCCTCCAGTGGTCCCTGGTGACCTCATTAGCGTGCCAGTATCGGGAGCATATTGCCTAGCGATGTCAAGCAATTACAATATGGCACTAAAGCCTGCTATCGTGCTCGTGAGAGATGGTAAGAGTCAACTGTGGCGCAAAAGAGAAACGTATGAAGATCTCTATCGAAATGACATCTCTTAATAGCGACCCAACCATTTAACCAATGTGGAACATTGAAGGTCATGATGATGCGATTGCATTACTGAATACAAGTCTAGAACGGGGCAATCTCGCCCATTCTTATCTTTTTGTTGGATCTAAAGGAATAGGTAAGCGATCAGTCGCAGTCGCTCTAGCTCAAGCAGTAAATTGCCTTGAAAATTCAAAACCCTGTGGAAGTTGTCGTTCCTGCGTACGAGTCAGTTCTGGTCTGCACGCAGATCTTCGAATCGTAACAAAAAGAAACACTGTAATCGGTATCGAAGAGGTATCAGATTTACTGCACGACTTAAATCTACAACCATATGAAGGCAAGTATCGAGTTGTTATCTTCGATGAGATCAACCACACAAGTCATGACTCTTTTAACGCATTACTTAAGGTTCTTGAAGAGCCGCCAAAACATGTCCTATTTGTTCTTCTCACCAGTAATCTGAATCTCGTGCCCGAAACTATCCAATCTCGATGCCAAACAATTTTTTTCCATCCCGTTTCCAACAACATGTTATTAAAAAAACTACGGGAAGCTGGAGTAGAAAATGAAACGGCCCAAGAAATTATACGCATCGCACATGGACGCATCCGCGAAGCTCTAGAAATTGCCAGTGATCCAACTATTCTCGAATCCCGCTATGAAAAACTTCAGTCGCTTATGGCACTGAGAAACCAGAGCCTCGCTACTCGTATTGCTTTTGCCGAGCAAATGGCAAAAGATTTTAGTCAGAATAGAGATCTTGTTTTATCCGACCTAGCTCTATGGATTGAAGGATGGCGCTTCCTTTTATTAAGTGCTGCGGGGATATCAAGGGAGACAATAGGTCGTGGGATACCAGAAAAAGCACTTAATTACCAACTCTCAGATATTCTCGGTTTTCTGGAGAAATTGATGAGCACAACTGCGGCGCTGCACCAGAATGTGAACCCCCGGTTAGCGCTAGAATCACTCCTTATGGCGATACCCCAAGAAAAGCAATAATTGGCTGACCACAACTAAAACACACAGAATCAAATCAAAGCGAATCTTATAGGGTTCATATCACCCAATTCTTGAACTCGCCCTTGACGTACCAAAACCTCCAAATGTGCCAATGTTTCACCAAGCGCAGCACGCCGGAGCCCTGCATCCATCTCTGCCCACGCTCCTACATCCCATGGCACGGACTCGGCAATTTCATAACCGTTTTTTGAAGTGTCGCCAACAGCATCCGCTACGGCATCCAATCTTTTGTCATGATGCTGATGCAACGCAGTGATCCGACCCTTTAGATCATAAAAAACTTCTTCATGAGCCGGGCACACAATATCAACCTTTTTGTTCGCGATCTTATCCAACGAAGCAACATAGCTTTCAAGTGGGCTGTCTAACGAACCAGGCCGGATACTAACATTAGATGTTATGACAGGAAGCACATGATCACCCGTAAACATAATCTTTTTTTCCTTCTCATAAAAGCAAAGGTGTCCTGGGGAGTGCCCTGGCGTATGAATCGCCTCTAGTGCAAATGAACCATTGGACAGATTCTCACCGCCTTCCATGAGAATATCGGGCTCCTCTATGAACGAAACTGGGCGATGAACTTGGTCACTATCCTCTGCGCGACGAGGAATCATCATCCTTTGGGCCGCTTCTTCTACCTCTTCTTCAGGGAAACCATTGTCTAACGCATGCTTTATCATCTGGTCACGCCAGCCCGTAACGTTGCCACCTCTAACACGATCCTGAAATTCCTTCATATCAGACCAATCATCCTTGTGAATCGCGACTTTAACCTGGGGGGCAAGTTCTTTCACCATACCAGCTAATCCAGAATGATCAGGGTGAGCATGAGTGATAGCTAGTATCAAAAGATCACCAGGCTCGACCAATGCTTTCAATTGTTCATCCAGTGCCTCACGAGCTGGTGGAGCAGGGACACCCGTATCAATAAGAATAGTCCCTTCAGAGCCCTTTATGAGGTAAGGCAGGGTGAATCCCAAGGGGTTATTTGGAATTGGCACTTGCAATTGATATATCCCTGAAACGATCTCTGTAATTGAATCCATCATATCCAAGTAATACTCCTTTAAATTATGGAAAAGACCAGTTTATCTTTCCTGAAATCATAACTCAAATGACACAATCGCCATTCTTTACATAACACAGATCATATGAACATTTCTTATTGACAATGCAGCCTGTGGCTGGTACATTTAGCCGCGAATTTGGAAACGTTATATTAGCTTTGATCCCATACACAGAATTCGTGTGGGAGGCAGTTAAGCGTGCATGTATATTCACTTCAATTCGTGGAGGAACGAATGCTGAAACAGGATTTCGTGGTTCGATTTGCTGGTGAAGGCGGGCAAGGAATGGTTACGGCGGCTGAGGCAATGGCCCAAGCTGCTGCCCAGGTTGGCTATCACGTGATGACATTTGTGACATTCCCGTCACAAATCATGGGTGGACCCACTTGGACACAAGCGCGGATTTCAACCACCCCAGCGCTGAGTAACGGGGATGACATAGACGTACTGGTAGCCTTTAACGAAGAAGCATACGATACCCACAAAGATGAAGTTACAGATGGTGGTGTCATCATCTATGACTCAGCAGTATTTCAAATAGATGACGACTCCAGTTTAGGTGTTGCCTTTGACGAATTGGGTAGATCCACAGGGAATACCCGGGCCGCCAACATGGTTATTTTAGGTGCACTTGCTAAATTAGTGAATTGGCCCGAAGAATACTTGGTGGAATTCGTGAAAGCGCGATTTTCACGAGGCCGTGCTGATGATGAAACGATCATCGAGCAAAATATTCATGGTCTTTCATTAGGCAAAGTGGAAATTGAAAAAAGCATTTTCTCTCTAGAAGAACTCGCCCCACCAAATCCACCTGACTACGAACAAATTGTTGTAAAAGGCAATGACTTGCTTGCAATTGGTGCCATCGCGGCCGGCCTTGATTACTACGTCGGGTATCCTATTTCCCCAGCCACAACAATTCTCCTCTATATGGAAAAAAATCTCATCGGCCCTGGAAAGTTTGTTTACCAGGCGAGCTCTGAAATTGAAGCGGTTAATACCGTGATGGGAGCCGGCTACGCTGGAGCGCGCGCGATGACCGCGACGTCCGGCCCCGGGTTTTCATTAATGAGTGAAGGCATTGGGGCGATGTGGATGATGGAGATTCCTGGAGTAATTGTGGATGTCCAACGAGGAGGTCCGGCGACGGGTCTTCCAACAAAGACCGAACAATCCGACTTGTTCGCAGCACTACACCCGGCACATGGAGACGCAAGCATGCCCGTAATAGCGCCAGGGACGGTGGAGGAGTGCTTCTACGCTGCGACAAAAGCAATAGAATGGGCAGAGCGTTACCAGGGACCAGTAATGCTTCTCAGCGAACACATGATGGCAGATAGAACGCAAAATATCCCCAAACCTGACGTTAGCTCTGTTAAGCAGCCTCAGCGCGAGGTATATTCAGGCTCGAATGGTTATCTTAGGTACGAAGGGACCGACGTATCACCGATGCCTCTTCCGGGTGGCCCTGGGTCCTACGTCGCAAACGCAAGTGAACATGACCCCATGGGTGATACAACCCACTTACCCATCCGCCATGTTGAAAACACGGAACGCCGGTTCAACAAGCTAAAACTGCTGGAAGACGGAACATACGAGTCTCAAAATTCAGAAGAAGCGATCGCGGTAATGCCATGGGGCGGGTCAAAAGGACCGATGCAGGAAGCATACGTGAAGCTCATGGAAAACGGTGAGAAAATAGGGTGGTACTACACCATGTTTATGAATCCGCTACCACCTGCTCTTTTGGAAGAACTGCGAACAAAGGATTTGGTTATAGTTCCGGAAGTGAATTTCCAAGGACAATTTTCCTCAATTTTACGGTCAGAGGGTGTCAAGGCAGTGTCAATCACGCAGTACACTGGCCTTCCATTCAAGACCAAAGACCTTGTAAAACAAGTGACTGAAAAGGCAGAAGAACAAAGAAAGGTAGCTGTCTCCTCGTGAGTAAAAAAAATCCTGAGTACGATTTCAAGTGGTGTCCCGGTTGCGGTGACTTCGGAGTCAAAAGGTCCATCGAAATGGCAATAAAACAAAGGACTATTGAGACAGAATTACCCGTAGAGAACAACGTTATAGTCGCCGGCATAGGATGCTCCGGGAACTTGGTGCACCTGTTGGACGGTCCACAGCCATTCGGTATCCATGGTATTCATGGGCGAACATTGCCGATATCACTCGGCATAAAAAGTGCTAACCCAGACCTCAATGTATTGGTTGTCGCTGGTGATGGGGATTTCCTCAGTATCGGCGGTGAGCACATTGCTCCCCAAGCACAACGGAATTTGAACGTGACATGCGTCATAATGGATAACGGGGTTTACGGTTTAACGAAGGGACAGAGTTCGCCAACCACCGAGTATGGTGAGATTACATCTTCCACACCGTATGGCAAGATTGAGGCAGCTCTCAACCCACTACATTTGTACTTAAGCATGGGAGTTTCTTTTGTCGCATCCGCTTTTTCAAGCGATGTACGTGGTCTTGCACAGTTGATCCAGGAGGGCATGGATTACAAAGGTTTTTCCATAGTACATGTTCAATCGCCGTGTACCACTTATAACGACACGTTTGATGTACTCAAAGGCAACGCGAAAAAAGGGATCGAACCTCAAACATATGCAATTGACGACAGTCATGATCCTGAAAACCTAGAAGCAGCATTTGATCTTGTGCAGAAACCGGTTCCGCTTGGAGTGGTATATAAAGCGGCCAAAGCAGTAGCGCTTGATGAACGATTCGAGCAGGTCACAGCCAATGTAAAAGGGACCAATGCAGAACAGTTGATCAAAAGTCTCGCAATCTAGTAAGGCATTGCCGATCGCCAAAATAGAGTGGCAACCTTAGAAGAAGAAATAAAAACAAAAATTCGGCGAGCGGGTCCAATCCCGTTCGCCGAATTTATGCGTCTGGCTCTCTACAATCCCGAAAATGGATACTATAGTAGTGACCGAATCCGAATCGGCGTTGAAGGTGACTTCTATACTGCTCCAACAACACATCCGGCATTTGGAGCGCTATTAGCTCTTCAGTTTGAAACGATGTGGAATCTACTTGGCCAGCCCGATTCCTTCGCGATCATCGAGGGAGGTGGGCACAAAGGCTTCCTTGCACAAGATATCCTAGGCTACCTAGAAAAGATGAATCCCATCCTGTTCTCAAGGGTGTCATACGACATTGTAGAGCAACAGCGGACTGGCCGTGCCCAGCTGAATACACGAGGAGACTTGAATATTGATTGGGATAAATCTCGAGTCATTGAACCGATCAATAATGGGGTTTTTTTGTCGAACGAATTATTTGACGCATTCCCAAGACATCGAGTGATTAAACAAGGTGGAGAGCTTTTAGAAATTTATGTCACTCTCAATAACGACGATGACTTCATCGAACTCCTTGATGAACCATCCACTCCACAGCTTGAAAATTATTTCTCCA
>CEUS01051428.1_pt1 | contig 21248 bp, 12 predicted proteins | sample 427031 | NCBI WGS metagenome assembly CEUS01 (sample SAMEA2622837, study PRJEB7988) | marine metagenome | biome: marine biome (ENVO:00000447); feature: marine epipelagic mixed layer (ENVO:xxxxxxxxx); material: "saline water (ENVO:00002010), including plankton (ENVO:xxxxxxxx)" | depth 140 m | reverse complement strand
CCGCCGTATCCGGGTGCAACTGGACGCCGGCTGACCTTCGCCCGTTGGTTGACCCAGAAGGATCAGCCGCTGACTGCCCGGGTGTTTGTCAATCGCATCTGGAAACACCACTTTGGTCATGGGCTTGTTCGTACACTCGACAACTTCGGCAAAGCGGGCATGCGCCCCAGTCACCCACAACTGCTCGACTGGTTGGCGGTCGAGTTTATGCGACGCGATTGGTCGATCAAAGAAATGCATCGACTGATGATGCTGTCGCGCACGTACCAACAGAGTTCGCAGCTGGATGAGTCGTTGCTGAAACAGGATATCGCCAATGACCTGTTCAGCCGTATGCCCATGCGACGTATGGAAGGGGAAGTACTGCGAGATTCCCTGCTCGCTCTTTCAGGGCGACTGAATGAGCGGCCTTATGGTCCGGCCGACAATGTGAATGCTCGCGATGACGGGCTGGTTGTTGCGATGGGACAAGAGGACACATGGCGACGAACGATCTATGTGCTGTCACGGCGAACGACACCGCTGACCATCCTCGACAATTTCGATGTACCGCAGATGAACCCCAACTGTATCGATCGCGGGGCGTCGATCGTCGCCCCGCAGGCGCTGCATTTATTGAACAACCACCGTGTGCATGAACTCTCCAGGTTCTTTGCCGAGCGTATTCGCCGCGAAGCTGGTGCAAATCCGCTGGACCAAATCAAACGCATCTATTGGCTGGCAGTCGGTCGCGCACCAAATGCGAACGAATTAGGAGTCGCAAGCCGAGGGTACGAAACACTGAAGCGTGACTGGATGAAGAAGCTAGGCGGCAAGCAAGTTGTCGTGAACGCAAACCTCCAACTTTGGGCGCGAAAGAGCACTCCCAACAAGGTCTGGGAAAAGGATCTGGTCTCCGTCTGGTCCGCGAAGAAGGAGCTTCGCTACGGTTTAATCGAATTCGATGTGAGCAAGCTAGAACCCGCGGAGTGGCGTTCGGCTCGTTTGAAGCTGGGCGTATTGAACAGTGCTCCCATTCGTCAAAGCGCGGCACTGATTACACCTGGTCTGTCCAACCTGACGTGGAACGGCTACCAACAAACGCGCCATGCACAACGGATCACGTTGGAATCGTTTGGGCGCATCGTCGACGCGGGCGCTCACAAAGTCGGCACGTATGCGATCAGTACTGAGGCCAGCAAGGCGGATTTGAAGAATCTGAACCAGGCTCGGCAAAACGGCAAGATTGCCTTCGTGTTGATCGCGGATGAAGACGGCGAAGTCTATTGGCGAGACTGGGACGACGGCAGTCGAGGCCAACTCCCGCAGTTAGTGGTGCGTCGCGGTGATCCGGATCAACAAGAGGCTGCCGATCGAGCGTTGCAGAATATTTGTCACGCGATGATGAACTCGGCCAGCTTTTTGTATATCGACTAACTACTGGAAGGGTGAGGCTCTTGCTGGTTTGCGCCAACAACGCCAATGCAACTGATGAGCACAGTTAACCTCAACGCAGCGAACGCGGTGCCAGGCACTCCTTTGTCTACGCGTCGGGAGATGATTTCGCGTCGCAGCTTTTTTCAGCACACCAGTGGTGGCATTTTGGGCGCTGCGCTGGCGACGACATTGGCCGAAGATCTCTATGCTGAAGAGCACAAGAATCTGGAAAGGCATATTTACGATCTGAAGCCGCGGCCCAGCCACTTTACGGCACCCGCCAGATCAGTGATCCACCTGTTTATGAATGGTGGTCCCAGTCAAATGGATCTGTTCGATCCCAAGCCGGACTTGGACAAGCAGCACGGCAAGTCCTTCTTTGAAAAGATCGCTGGGGAAGTGGAGAGTCCCGGTAACGCTGGCGCGCTAATGAAGACGCCGTTCAAGTTTGCCCAGCATGGACACTCGGGCATGTGGATGTCGGAATTAATGCCGCAGCTGGCGACCTGCGCTGATGACATCGCGTTGATCCGCTCGATGTTCACGACCAACCTTACGCACGAGCCGGCACTTTTCAAGATCCACTCGGGTCAAGAACTGCCCGGCCTGCCAACACTGGGTGCCTGGGTCAGTTACGGATTGGGGACCGTCAATCAAAGCTTGCCGTCGTACGTTGTGCTGGCGGATCCTGGTGGCTTGCCGGTTAATCGAACTCAGAATTGGCAGGCGGGATTCCTGCCGCCGGTCTACCAGGGTACTCGATTTCGAGCGAGCGGCTCACCGGTACTCGACCTGAAACAGGAGTTCGAAGAACCGCAAAGCATCACTGCTCTGGAACGCAATCTCATCGGTCAGCTGGATCGGTTGCACCAGAAACAACGCTCGAGCAGGCCTGAGTTGGGGGCCAGGATTGCCAGCTATGAACTTGCCGCTCGTATGCAGCTGGCCGCATCCAACGCCCTCGACTTGTCACAAGAGACGAGTGACACACTACGCAACTATGGCGTGGGCCAGAGCCCAACCAATTCGTACGGTCGTCGTTGTCTGATCGCTCGGCGACTGGTCGAACGCGGCGTCCGTTTCGTACAGTTGTTTGTCAATTTCCAACCGTGGGACAACCATGGCAATTTGATTGGCGGCTTGAAGAGCATTTGCAACCAAACTGACCAGCCCATCGCAGCGCTGATCAAGGACCTGAAGCAACGTGGATTGTTAGACAGCACGCTCCTTGTTTGGGGCGGCGAATTTGGTCGACTACCTATCGCTCAAGGCAAGAATGGTCGCGACCACAATAAGAACTCCATGGTCAGCTGGTTGGCTGGCGGTGGCATTAAAGGGGGCGTAACGCACGGCACAACCGACGAAATTGGATACTCAGCTGCCGACAACAAAGTCAGTGTGGAAGACTGGCACGCGACGATCTTGAATCAGCTTGGGCTTGATTACCGCAAGCTTGCTTTCTACCGCAATGGGCTGGAGGAGAAGCTGACCGGCGTAACTCAGCCGCGCGTTGTCAAGGAGCTGATTGCATGAAGAGGAAACCGCTCATAGACGCGGCTAGTCACTGATCGATCCGCGGGGTCTCATAACGATTCGTGGCGGAGTTGCGCAGTCCTACCGAGTCGGCATCCAGGGATTGATCATGAGCCACGGTCAAACGTACCCGGCCCGGACGCCTCAATCATTCCCTCTTCTGCCCAGTGCTTTTCGGAACGTGGCAGTTTTTCGGAAAGTGGCAAACGTTTCATGGCTTCGCCCTGCTATTTCTGTGAGGCCAGCGCCCCACACCTGATCACGCACGGCCTGCTCTTGCGACCCTTGGCAAACAAAGTCATTGCGCAATAGCACGCACCCGCGGCACGAAGACATTTCTGGTGACGGTTCAGATTTCCATCGGATCGCCCCGGAACCCTCACCATCCATGTCGCGCACCAACGGCCGTTTTATTACCGCCTCTCAAATACTGCTCACCGCTTGAACAGCTCGCGAACGGTCAGTCACGACCAGGCGAGCTATTCCAGAACCCCATCCACGGATTCAACCCCACACCCTTGTTGCAATCCATTTGCATATGTATTCTGGTTGCATAACAGACACCTGAGAGGGGACTGAGCGATTGCCAGCCGACGCCCATGCCGGAACCACCTATTCCCAAGCAGGCCCTTTTCCTGTCATTGACCGAACTGCTGGAGTTACCCATGAACACGACTGGATCACCACCGAGTCGGCCCCGCCTGCCGGTCACGGTACTGAGCGGCTTCCTCGGAGCTGGCAAGACGACACTGCTGAATCATATTCTGGCGAACCGCGAAAATATGCGTGTCGCCGTGATCGTCAATGACATGAGCGAGGTCAACATTGACGCGAACCTGGTACGCGACGGCGGTGCGGATCTATCTCGAACGGAAGAACAACTTGTCGAGATGACGAACGGTTGCATTTGCTGCACGTTACGTGAGGATCTGCTCGTCGAAGTCGCAAAGCTGGCTGGTGCGGACAGGTTCGATTACCTGCTCATCGAATCGACAGGAATCAGCGAACCGATGCCCGTCGCCGAGACATTCACTTTCGAAGATGAAGAAGGAAATAGTCTGTCGCAAATCGCCGAATTGGACACGATGGTGACTGTCGTCGATGCCGGATCCTTCATCGACGATTTCGGCTCGTGGGATGACCTGACTGATCGACGGATGGGGCTGGACGACGAGGACGATCGCAACATTGTTGATTTGCTGGTCGACCAGGTTGAGTTCGCAAATGTGATCGTCATCAATAAAACGGATCTCATTTCGCCATACGACCTGGAGCAACTCGACCAAATCATTCGGAGACTCAATCCAAATGCCGAGATCGTGCACGCGAGGGAAAGCTGTGTTCCGCTTTCCTCAATTCTGGGCACAAAACGCTTTCAGTTGGTCGAGGCAGAAGAAATGCCGGAGTGGCTGACGGTGCCAAGGGGCCAAGAGACAACTGAAACGGATGAGTACGGTATCTCCAGCTTTGCCTATCGCCGCCACCGTCCCTTCCACCCGAAACGACTGAATGACGCCCTCGGTGGCGATCTCGATGACGGCTTGTTCTGCGGTGTACTTCGCAGCAAGGGTTTGATGTGGATCGCATCTCGCCATGACTGGGCATACGACTGGTCGCAGGCGGGTTGTTCTATACGCATGAATCCGACTGGATTCTGGTGGGCGGCAGCTCCTTTGGAGGAATGGCCGGACGACCAGGAACTGATTGCGGAAATCCGCTCCAATTTCTTCGGTGAGTATGGCGATCGCCGTCAGGAATTGGTGTTCATTGGGCACGGACTGGATCAGCAGCGCATCGAGAACATCCTGGATCACTGTTTGTTGACCGATCACGAGTTCGTGCAGAGCCCTGATGTCTGGTCGGATTTGGAAGATCCATTACCGTTAATCGAACCCGAAATCGAGGATATTGTCTGATGGAGACCGCAACAAATGCCAAGATCTATGACGCCGTTGTCGTCGGCGGTGGCGCCGCGGGCGTGGGAGTTGCGGTCGCCCTCCGGCATGCGGGCATTGAGAACTTCATCGTGCTCGAGCGACACACGGTAGGAGCGTCGTTCGCCTCATGGCCGGCCGAAACTCGATTCATCACTCCCTCATTTCCGAGCAATTCGATTGGCATGCTCGATTTGAACTCGATCGCGATCGGTGTTTCGCCTGCATTCAGCCTGGAAGTTGAGCATCCAACGGGCCAGGAATATGCAGCCTTCCTGCGGGGAGTCGCGGAGCTTTTTGAGTTACCAATACAAGAGAAGATCGACGTCAAGCGGATAACGAAAGTCGGCGACGACTTTCGCGTCGATGCGGCTGACGACACCTTGCGAACCCGGCACGTTATTTGGGCCGCCGGTGAGTTCCAATACCCGCATTTGAATCGGTTTGTTGGCAGTGAACTCTGTCGGCACACTGCGACAATTGCCAGCTATGAAGAACTTGATGGAGACGACTTCATCATTGTCGGTGGCTACGAGAGTGGTGTCGACGCAGCATATCATCTGTCGTATTGCGACAAACGGGTACGGTTGTTCGACAAAGGCTGCCCGTGGAAGGACGAAAGTTCCGATCCCAGTGTCGCGTTGTCTACATATTCGCAGGAACGAATGCGCGTAGATTGGTTTAAGGAGCACGTGGAGTTATTTCCGCAAACGCCGATCACCTCCGTTGCTCACGCAGACAACATGTATGAAGCCAAAACGCAGGACGGACGGCGTTTTCAATCCCGCGTGCCGCCACTGATGGCAGGTGGATTTGCAGGAAGTCACAAGCTGGTCGCGGATTTGTTCGAACGGCGCGACGATGGCTTTCCGCTCTTGAGCGAACACGATGAGTCGACCAGCGTACCGGGCGTGTTTCTCTGTGGTCCCGCTGTTCGTCATGCCAATCACGTCTTTTGCTTTATCTACAAGTATCGCCAACGGTTCGCCGTCGTCGCAAAAGCAATTGCCACCTCGCTAGGGCTGCCGGCAGATGAACTAGAAAATTATCGCCAATGGGGCATGTATCTGGACGATCTCTCCTGCTGTGGGGAGGAGTGCGCAGTATGTTGACTGGAAACAACGAGTGGGCACCCGCCGCGACTCCGCGCGAGCCACAATCGATGAGCAAGGCAGCGAATACGAGGATGCCGTCCGGCGCGGTTCCAACTCGGCTCGAAAGGGTGCTGCGAATCGAATGGCTCGGACAGACAGTTGCTAGCGTGTGCTGGATTGCCAGCGTCCTGACTTACGGAATCAACTCCAGTGGTGATTGGTTACAGTTGTTCGCGGCGTCGTCCTGGTTGTTGGCAAACATTGCGACAGCCGTAACGGTCCAGGCTGATTAAGATGTCGGTGCCACTTCAAACAATTGATCAGCAAAGTACGGAAGGTGATCGCATCGAACATGCGGTGGGTCTGTTGAGCCAACAGGTGTGGTGCTGGGGACGCGACATTCTGCGACCTGAAGGCAATTGGCTGCTCCAGAACGGCTTCGTGTGCATCAAGCCGCCTGCCGAACGCGACGGCTGTTCCAGCGTGTACACCCTGCAATTGCCGCGTGGACGGTGTGTCGTGCTGCGTGGATTTGGTGCGTTCTACGGAGATCAACGGTGCGGTGGCGTCTTCCTGCCCAGATACGAGTTCCGGCCGAGATATACGAAGCACGCGACGCTGGCCCCCCCCTGGTCCGAGGCCGACTTGCCAGATTTGAACGTGCCAGCCGAGTCACAGCGGACGTGCTGTGTGTCCCTGGCCTTGGATTTCATCGATTGGATACGAACCTACGAAGTAAACATCGTAGAGCGTTTGGGAATCGAGTACCGCCGATCGACGTTGGTCAAGTGGGACAATGGCCAGCGACCAATCATACCGGCAGAGGAGATGGCGCTTGCGTGGCGACTTCTCGGCATCGCGATCGCCGAGCAGTCCCAGGCGTTCATCCCACCATGCAACACGCCTGGGAATCAACCTCATGGCTGAATCCGCTTCGGCAAGACATCACCCCCCCACACCAGCACGCACCGGACAGGGATGGTGCATGCCTCAGCCCATTCGCAGATTTGGCGGCAGGCTGATGGAACAACAGGTCTGGTGTTGGGGAAGAGATGTGGAGCATCCGGATGGGAATCTGTTGGTAGATTTTGGCTTTGAACGCCATCGTGAACGTTGCACTGACGATCCGTCCACATGTTATCGACTGGATCAAGATCAGTTACATGTGTCACTGTGGGGTTTCGGCATGTTCTTCGGACTCCGTGAGCTCGGAGGTCTTTATCTCGACCGTTTTGACTTCTGTCCGGAATGGGCTCCCGTCGAGGCGCTCTCACTGGCGATACACTGGCCTGACGAACTACCGGTCTTTGCTCGGCCACAAGGTAAATCGCAATGGCAGCGGGCTCGCCAACTCTGGAAATCAACGCTGCTCTGGATCGCCAACTATGAGTCGTGGGTACGTAGCACCGTAGGCCTCGCCTATCGCCGTGAATGCGTGGCGAACTGGCTACGGCCGTTCGTCCGGGCCGAGAAGACGGCGGCCGCATGGCGATTTCTCAGCCGGCAGGGTTGGGAGCAGGTGGATCAACCGCTAACACAGACGCTCAAGCGATACACTATCCCAGCGGGTCCGCAATGAACAAACTACCCGTCACCGTGCTGTCTGGATTTCTTGGAGCAGGCAAGACCACGCTCCTCAATCACGTGCTGGCCAATCGAGCTGGCTTGCGCGTCGCCGTGATCGTCAATGACATGAGCGAGGTCAACATCGATGCTCAACTTATCGTTGGCGGCGAAGCGGACTTGAGTCGAACGGAAGAGAAACTGGTGGAGATGACGAACGGATGCATCTGCTGCACCCTGCGCGAGGATCTGCTTGTGGAGGTGGCAGCATTGGCCAGGGAGGGCCGTTTTGACTATCTGCTGATCGAATCGACAGGTATCTCGGAGCCTGCTCCCGTCGCGGATACATTTACGTTCGCGATTGGCGACGGAACCCCGCTCTCGGAAATCGCCGAGTTGGACACGATGGTCACCGTGGTTGACGCGGCCAATTTCCTGGAAGACCTTCGAATCGGCACAGATTTGAAGAGCATCGATCAGGCGGCAACGGAAGACGACCCGCGAACGGTCGCCGATCTTCTGACCGAACAAGTCGAATTTGCAAACGTCGTAGTGTTGAACAAAACGGACCTGATTGACGAAGATATGCTGGCGACAGTCAATGGCTTTATTGAACAATTGAATCCTCACGCTCTCAAACTGCGTGCATCGTTTGGTCAGATCGAGCCATCACGGATCATGGGCACTGGACGCTTCGACTTCGAAATCGCTAAACAGAGCAAGGGATGGCAACTGACACTGCGCGGCGATGGAGCCAGCGAAGAGGAAGAGTACGGCGTAAACAGCTTTGTCTATCGAGCCAGGCGTCCATTTCATCCACAGCGTTTCTACGATCGTCTCAACCATGACTGGGATGGCGTGTTGAGAAGTAAGGGTTTTTTTTGGGCTTGCAAGTCGACTGGGCAAAATCGGCCTCTGGTCACAGGCAGGCCGTGTGGCGCGGCTGGATTTCGGCGGCTTCTGGTGGGCGGCTGTTCCGCGTGAACACTGGCCGGATTCTTCCAGTTTTCAAACCGAACTAGAGCGAAAATGGCATCCAGAGGTTGGTGATTGCCGGCAAGAACTAGTCTTCATCGGCATCGGCATGGATGAAACCGGCATCTACGATTCGCTCCAGGAGTGCTTGCTAACAGACCGGGAATTCTCGGCAGGAATCGAAGCCTGGCAGCGTTTTCAGGATCCATTTCCACGATGGAACTTGAACGTGGCTGAAGGCCTTGCCGCTCGTACCTAGCCGATCCACCCTGTGCCACCAAAGGGCATTCGGTTACTTCATACTCAACAGATTGCGTCCGACCCTGATTCGTTGCGGTGGCTGTAGTGAACGGCGTTGAACGTCCGTCGAGAAGCTGTTTGCGCGCACTTACCCCACACTCAATACCTTCATCGACCGCCTGCCATCGCATCAAGAACTCATGCGGTTCCCTGTCCGAAGCTGCCCAGGATAGTTTCTGGGGCAAATTATGCTTCGCGATCAGGCGGTCAACAACTCTCAAGCAACTCGGCTCTTGCCTTTCAGTAACAGGTCGACTGCAGGGGCAAAATAAAGCGCCATCAAAGTGGCTCCGCCGACTCCGGCCGAGATCACAATGGCGAGGGGTGGCCAAAACTGCCCGCCGTAAATGACCAAAGGTAGAAAACCGATCATCGTCGTCAGCGTGGTGGTCAGGATGTGGCGCGTACATCCGATTACAACATCTTCAAGTTCCTGAGGTTGTTCTGGCTCAGCGTCGCACGACACCGCCGCAGCGGTGAGCGACGCATTTTCTCCCACGTCACCTGCCAGCCGCGTCTGCCTCCGCTTGTCGTTAACATTGATTGCAGCCAATACGACGATCGAGTCATTGATGGCAATGCCCACCAAACCCATCGTCCCTACGATCGCCATGAATCCAAACGGGTACCCGAATACGTACAACGCGAGCGGGCCCATCCCCACCACCAGACCACCAACCGAAGCAATCACAAACGCGGAGCGGAACGACCCCAAAACCGTAACCAGCGTGAGCAACATGATCGAAAACAATACCACTCCATTGGCGACCAATGTCTCAATCGCTTGAGTTCGTTTTTCTGTCTCGCCGCCAAACTCGATCCGATTTTGCCCTGTCAATCCAAGTTCCGATTGTTGCAACGTTTCCCGAATGCCATCCGTCACTTCGGACGGGAGTACACCGGCCTTCAAGTACGCTTTGACTTCGTTCACTCGTTGGCCACCGATTCGAGTGATGGCTCCGACGTCGGACACGAGTTGAAATTCTCCCAGACTTCCCAGCAAATAACCGCTGCCGGTTGGCTTGAATCCCTTATTCGCTGCAGCATTGCCGTGAAGACCGCGCCCGGCAGGGATTGCCTGGTTGGACGACCTGATTTCTATCGCCGCAAGAGACTCAATAATTCGCCTGTTCGAGTGGTCGACTCGAACATGAACCGGAACCTGGACACCTCGGTCGAAGAACGTTCCGGCTCTGGCCCCCATTAAATTCACGTAGAGAAACTTGGATAGTTCTTTTTGAGTAAGTCGTGTTTGTTGCAGCAGGCCTTCATTCACATCCAGCGACAGCTTGGGGATCGTACTTCCCAAGTCGGAACGAGTGTGGGTTACATATTCGTTTTCTGACATCATCGCACGAATTTGATTCCCCAGTTTTTTCAACTGTCCCAGGTCATCCCCAAAAACCCTGACTTCTACCGGAGCGTCAAAAGGCGGTCCCTGTGCAAGTTTTCGAACCAGGACACGTGCGTTCAAGATCGAAGCATCAAGTTTGGCCTGCAGTCTATTCACCAATCCATTGATGTCCGAGTCTGGTTTTACGTCGATAAACGCCTGCGCGTAGTAAGGGCTGTTTCGTCTCGACGGAACAACGTTATAAAAGAAGGTCGGGGCGCTTTCGCCAAGAAACCAATATTGGTTCTCAACGCGCTCATCCGCAGCAATAATCGGAACGACCTGATCCGTCACACCCCGAACTGACTCTAGTGTTGCGGAGACTGACAGTTCGAGTTCAACCTGAATCTGCGCGCGATCGGAAGCGGGAAAGAACTCTTTTTCGAGCCTTTGTGCACAGTACAAGCCAGCCAGCGGCAAAGCTACTCCCAGGAGAACACCCAGCATCGGCCAGCGAAACGTCGTTTGCAACGTGCGTCGATAGAACTTTACGAATGGGCTAAAGCGAATCCCATACTCGATCAGGCTTTGCTGACGAACGTTCACGCCCAAGCCGATGACGAGTGGTGGAATAATAGTGATCGCCAACACGAGGGACGACGCAATGGCAAGGATAACACTGACGGCGAGCGAACCTACAAACTCGCCAGACGTTCCGGGCATCGTCGCAATGGGGACGAAAGCCAGAATGGTTGTCACTGTCGAGCCCATCAAAGGCATTCTCAATTGTCGAACCGCGCTCAGCATGGCGACGAGCGGCTTTTTACCAGCAAAGAGCCTGGCGCGCACCTCTTCAACGATGACAACTGCGTTGTCAATTAACAATCCGAGCGCCACAATCAAACCCGTAATCGACATTTGATGGATCGGAATTGATAACAGCCGCAGCCCACAAACAACAGCACACGCAGACAACGGCAATGACACGGCAATGACAATCATGCATCGCCAACCCATCATCAACGCGACAATCACCACCAAAGCTCCCGTGCTGATGGCCAGACTCCCCATCAGGTTGACCATTCTCTGATGAATCAAGTCACTTTGTTTGAATAGCGGAACGACGGCATATTCACCTGTGGACTCGGTCTCGAATCGACTGACGACTTGAGCAAGCGCTTCATCCCAAATGTCAACGCGCGCGTCGTTATTGACCATAACGCCCAAGGCAATGGAATCTTTCCCATTGACGATCACGGCCGTCGATTGCGGAGTAGTTGGATTCTTGGCGACGCGCGCAAATTCTGCCAACCGAATCGACTCTGAACTCCCCGACGATCGAATCGGTATATTTTCGATTTGTTCGGCTAACTGGTCCGGCTCCCGAACCTCGACCATGATTTGCATACCTTCGTGATCGGCGTCGCCTGCAGGGACTGTCTGGCTTTCGGCTATTTGTTGTGCAATCGCGCCGACCGAGGTCCCCAGGGACGCGAGCGACTCCGGATTAACGCTAACGGCGATCTCCTCTCCCCAGTCACCGTAGAGTGCAACCGATTCGGTTGCATCAAGGTCCAGAATCCTCTGGCGAAGCTCCCGGGCAAGCCGGCGGTGTTGAAACGGTTGATTGACGCCATCAGAATTCGGAATAATCGCGAGAATTGCAGCGAATGCTTTGAGCGGAAAGATCGTCAACTCGGGTTCCGAACTACCTTCGGGAAGCTGACCGGCGTTGTCACGCAACTTGCTCTTGATGGATGACCAGACGTTGACGGGATCATTGATGCGATCTTTGAGTTCAACGACAACGCTCGCAAAATTTGCGCGGGTGTTGGAACGGACCTGTTTGATTTCCGAAAACTCGTTCAACCATTGTTCGATTGGGATGGTTACCGAAGACTCGATTTCGGCTGGTGAGGCACCATGAAGCGAGGCTGTGATGACCGCAACTCGCCGTTTCAAGACAGGATCTTCCAGTCTTGGCATTACTGCCAGACTGGATACACCAGCAATCAGCATTGTCGCAACGATGAGCCAGACGATTCGCGGATTTTGGTAGAGATATCGCGTAATCACTTGGCGGGTTTCCTGTCCGCAGCTTCGCTTTCATTCTTGACAAGTCGAGGCTCGACTACCTGCCCCGGTACCACGCGGTGGATTCCATCTGCAACTGCTAGCGCGCCTTGCGAGACATTACCGTCTATCAGGGCTTGTTTGTCGTTCAACTGACCGATCGTCACGAGCCTGCGTGAAACGATGCTTGCGCCGTTGCTAGTTTCAACCAGAAGCAGGGACCAGACCCCTTCACCGCTGCGGTCAAGCGCACTTAGCGGGACCCAGAATCCCGACTTTCCAGTCCGAATATTGAACCTCGCTTCGACGATTTGCCCGAATTTGTAGCTTGTGTTTGCCAGGTCTTGTTTCAAGGCAAACCAGCAGAACACGCTGCCTGCCTGCTCAGTCTGGGACCTCTCCACGAGATTTCCAATGACCAATTCATCGTCAATCACAAAATACACTTCGAGGTCAGCTTGAATTCGTTCTGACACTCTTCTGGGTAGGTTGATTTTGATTCTGGGTTTCGTGGTATCCAGGATCCGCAAGACAGGTGACTGAGCGCGAACCAGGCTGTTTTCAAATGCAAGCACATCATCTACCACACAGTCGAACGGTGCCAGCAACCGTCTGGTCTGAATCTGTTCATCAAGAACGGACAACTGTTGTTGGAGTTGCTGGAATTGTTGCCGGCTCTGGGCTTGGGAAAGTCGGGTCTGCAGCGATTTCTTTTGCTCTTCAAAATCACTCACCTCCAGCGCCACCAGCAGTTCATCGGGTCCGGCCTTTTGACCACGCTTTGCGATAGTCTTAATTTTCCCGGACACTGTGAACCCTAGTGTCCGACTTCGATTTGGTTCTAATGTGCCAAAGTATGTCACCGATTTCAGCGTATTTTCCACTTTGGTCAATGAAAGCACGTTCACGGCAATCGGAGATCTCGAGCCTTTTTCTTGAACAGACTGCACTTTGCAGCTCAAGCTGCTGCTCAATAATGGTGAAAGACAGACACAACCAATAAATGCCCAAACCGAGTTGCACGTTTTTGACAAACCCACGCCGGACATTCCTTTCGCAACTAAACTAAAGAGTCTGGGCAATACACTTGATTCATTCGATTGAAGCGACTCCAAAGATACCAGATGCTTCGAACAAATATTAGCGATGTAACGCTTGAGCGGGACCGTGGACTGCGGGGCGCTCCCCTGACCCTCGGTGAATTTGACGAATGGGTAAACGGCACTGACCGTTTGTCGATCGCACTCGATGGCGACACTGCGGACCGAATCGCTGCGTCCGTCGAAGCTGTGACCAACGCTATCACGGATCAGCAAGTCGTCTATGGAGTTACCACTGGATTCGGCGGGATGTCCAACAATCGCATTGATTGCCACGACGCAGCCGCCTTGCAAGCCAACTTGCTGAGTTTCCTGGCAGCAGGGACTGGACCTGAACTCGACACATGCCATACGCGTGGTGCGATGCTGCTCAGGGCCAACGTTTTGTTACAGGGCAAATCCGGAATCCGCCTGGAAGTTATCGAACGACTTGTCGAATACTTGCAGGCCAATGCAGTCCCGGTCGTACGCGAATACGGTTCGATTGGTGCCAGCGGTGACCTGGTACCATTAGCTACGATCGCACGTGCGGTCACAGGTAACTGTGGTAAAGCCAAGATTCGAATGAATGGCGAAGTCTGCGATGCACAAACGGTACTCGAACGTCTGAAACTGGCTCCGCTTGAATTACGTGCAAAAGAAGGCCTGGCGTTGGTCAATGGCACTTCGTTTTCCGCTGCGATTGCTGCCAACGCAACGATCTCTGTCCGGCAATCGATGGCCATCAGTTTTGTCGTTCAGTCGATTTTAATGCGTGCCCTGCAAGTTGATCTGGATCCCTTCCAGGCATTTGTTCACGAAAGCAAACCGCACCCAGGACAGGGATGGTGCGCGGCGCTCATGCGCGATTTACTTAGCGATGGAATTGCACGACCAAGCTGTCCATCTGACAACGTCCAAGACCGTTATTCGTTACGATGCTTTCCCCAGTACACCGGTTCAATCATCGAAGGCATCGCGAGGATCCAAAATGTCGTCGAAACGGAAATGAATTCGGTTTCCGACAATCCGCTTGTTGACCCCGATACAGGGAAGTTCTACCAGTGTGGCAATTTCCTTGGTCAGTATGTCGGGATCGCCATGGACGACTTGCGACGTTTCATCGGTTTGTTGGCCAAACACCTCGATGTGCAAATTGCCTGCCTTGTCGCACCCGAATTCAATCATGGGCTTAGCCCGTCGCTACGTGGCAATGACGATCGCTCGGTCAACATGGGTTTGAAGGGCCTGCAAATCTGTGGAAATTCGATCATGCCGATGCTGACTTATCTTGGAAATCCAATCGTCGAACACTTCCCAACACATGCGGAACAGTTCAATCAAAACATCAACGGCCTGAGCTGGGGCGCAGCAAACATGGCGTGGAAATCGGCTGGCATTTTTCACCATTACCTCGCCGTGGCTTCCATTTTTGCAGTTCAGGCAATTGACTTGCGAGCAAAACAGACCCTGGGCCACTACGACGGAAGTGAGCTATTGGGCTCGATCAATCGCCAGTACTACCAGACCGTTTGTGATTTATTGTCGGTCCAAACAAGTCCTGACCGGCCATTTCTGTTTGATGACACCGATCGTTGGCTGGAGCAAGACCTGGAGACTCTCACGCAAGATATCGCCAGGCATAACAAGCTCATGAATTCTGTGTTACCGGTTATTGAATCATTCGACCGTTTCTGTGATGAGGCATCATCATGAACATTTGTGAAAGCCTCAGCGTTACGGCACAATTGATTGCCGACCAGACAGCGATCATCTTTGGCGAGCGGCAATTCAGTTACGGTCAATTGAATGCTCTTTCTATCGCAGCCGCGGAGCAACTAACGGCCCGCGGTATCAAGCCGGGCGACCGAGTAGCTTTGATGCTACCCAACTCACCGTCCTTTCCAATCTGGTATTACGCGGCACTGCGAATCGGGGCCATTGTTGTTTCCGTAAGCACGCGTCTGGCACCATCGGAAGTGAACTTTATCTTGACGGATTGCGAAGCGAAGGCTTTTGTTGGAAGCGAATCGGCATTCAATGCCGTGACGTCTGATTTACCTGAATTCGTTTCCGCCAGTTTCGCCACCGACGATGTATCGGGAAACCCACTCAGGTCAAACCACTCCACCAGCCTCCTGAAAGACCAGGCGGACACCAACGACTGGTATCAAGCCGAACCAGACGAACCTGCCTTAATCCTGTACACCTCAGGAACCACGGGATTCCCCAAAGGCGCGACGCTGTCGCACGCCAATGTCCGCTCAAATGTGCACGCGTTTAATCACTTGTGCAACATGCAATCTCACGATCGAATCTTGTTGGCTGTTCCGTTGTTTCATTGTTTCGGCCAAAACGCTTTGCTTAATTCTGTGCTCAACGCTGGCGGAACGATCGTATTACAACAACGGTTCGACCTGAATGAATCGAAACGACTCATCTCCAGGCACGATATTACACAGCTATATGGCGTTCCGATGATGTTCGGATTGATGCTGGAAAGCTGCACGCCAAATGACCTGTCGAGCATCAACTACTGCTTCTCCGCGGCAGCACCTCTACCGATTCAAACCATCAATGCGTGGCAAGACAAATTCGGAATGCCGATCTACGAGGGCTATGGCCTGACGGAAACTTCGCCGTTTGCCAGTTACAACCACCGGACTAAATTTACCCCTGGTTCGATTGGAATGCCGATTGACTCGGTCGAAATCAAAATCGCCGATACGGAAACTGGTGACACTTGCCAACCCGGCGAGCTTGGCGAGATCGCGATCCGCGGCCCGAATGTCATGCTCGGTTACTGGAATCGCCCCGAAGAAACGGCAAACGCCATTCGAGACGGCTGGTTTCATTCCGGTGATATCGGCCTTATCAACGAGGACGGGTACCTGTTTATTGTCGATCGCGTTAAAGACATGATTACCGTCGGCGGCCTGAAAGTCTTCCCGGCAGAAGTTGAGCGGGTCCTGCTCGACCACCCAGCAGTCTCTGAAGCCGCGGTGATCGGAGTGCCCGACGCGGTTTTCGGCGAACAGGTGCTTGCTTACCTCGTTCTAGACCCCACTGCCCAACAGCAAGCCGAACTCTCGGCCATCGAACAACACGTCAAAAACCACCTTGGTAGCTACAAATTTCCCCGGCGTTTTATGGTGGTCGAAGAACTGCCGCGCAACCCGTCCGGGAAGATCCTGAAAACAAGTTTGCGTGAAAAGGCGCTGGAGAGCCTGCAATCTCCCAGTGGCGATGCATTTGATTCCGGAACGCCTGCCATCGAGGCAAATCTGAAACCCGCGACACTGCGAGATAAACTGGCTGCGACTTACGAATCCGAAAAAGGTCGAACCGCAATCGCCTTCCTGCAGGACCAGATTCAGGAAATCGGCGCGCTCCATGAAACACCAGATCCAGAAGACTCGTTTGTCGAGGCCGGGTTGGATTCGCTGGCAATCGTCGGACTCAGCGCCCAGTTACAGGTTGAGGTCGGTCCACAAGCAACTTTGCCTCCTACGTTGTTGTTCGACTATCCACGGCTTGTTGATTTGGCTGGCTTCCTTGTGGAAACGATCGAAGGTGAATCGAAAGCTCAGACGACTGACGCTGGAGCAGCAGGCACCCGCAGAAGTAGTCTGTCGCACGAGAAACAGCTTCGCTCCGAGGTTGAGTGTCTGAGTGAAGAACAGGCACTGGCGGAGTTGATTAAAGAACTTGAATAACATCTCATGAATGACAACGCTCAACCACTTTCCCCAAATAAACAAGCTTTGCTGAAGATACGTCAGCTGAAGCAGCAACTGGCGGCTGCGCAGGATTGCACCGGGGAACCGATCGCGATCGTCTCAATGGCTTGTCGTTTTCCAAAAGCATCGGATACTCCGGAAAAGTTTTGGCAGTCATTGATCCAGCAGCAAGAGCTGGTTGGTGAAATTCCCGACGCGCGCTGGGATCTCGAAGCGTTTCACGACGATGATCCGGAAGTCCCCGGCACGATGTACGCGCGGAAGGGCGTCTTTCTCGACAACATTGATCAGATGGATCCCGAGTTCTTCGGCATCTCGCCACGAGAGGCAACCTGGGTCGATCCACAACAACGTTTGCTGATGGAAGTCGGCTACGAAGCAATCGAACGGGCCGGCTGGATTCCAGAAGATATTGGCGATCACACGGGCGTGTTCGTCGGCTGGATGCACAACGATTATCAAAACGAAGCGAGTGATTCATTCCTCAACTTGAACCCCTACATTGCCACGGGTGCGGCGGGGAGTTTTCTTTGTGGCCGGCTGGCTTACTACCTCGGCTTGCAAGGTCCCAGTGTCGCCGTGGATACAGCTTGTTCTTCTTCACTGGTTGCGCTTCACCTGGCAATTCAAAGTCTCCAGCGTCGAGACTGCGGCCGTGCTTTGGTTGGCGGCGTGAATGCAATTTGCTCGCCAACCACAAATATTTTGACTTGCAAGTTAAAGGCCCTTTCACCAAACGGCCACTCGCGCGCGTTTGACGCAGCAGCCGACGGTTATCTGCGCGGTGAAGGATGCGGAGTCGTCACGCTAAGACGATTATCCGACGCAGAAAGTGATGGGGACTCGATTCTGGGGATTATTCGCGGTTCGGCGGTCGGACACAACGGATTTAGTAGCGGACTAACCGCACCTAACCCTAAAGCTCAAGAAAAAGTGATCCTCCAGGCGCTGGAGCGTGCGGGTGTTTCCCCCGACGAGGTCGGTTACCTCGAAGCCCATGGTACTGGCACTGAGCTGGGCGATCCGATCGAAGTGGCCGCAGCATCTGCTGCCTACTGCAAGAGACGTACCCATGACAATCCGCTGTTTATCGGGTCTGTCAAAACAAACATCGGCCACCTTGAGGCCGCCGCCGGCATGGCGGGGCTGATCAAGGTTTTGCTCGCAATGCAAAACGACGCGATTCCTGGCCAAATGAATTTTGAGAATCCGAATCCGCACATTCCCTGGAACGAAACACCGGTCAAAGTGCTCACTACGCAAACCGCGTGGCCAGACCAGGATCGTCGTATCGCGGGTGTCAGCGCGTTCGGGATGAGCGGTACCAATGCCCATGTCGTGGTCGAATATCCCCAGGCAACCCGTCGAATCGAACCACAACTAACGCAACGACAAGCCACAAAAGCGGCAACGAACCGACCGCACAATGCCATCATTACGCTATCGGCAAAACACGAAGATGCCCTGTTCGAACTTGCGGCTGCCTACGCCAATTCGCTTGCGCACGATGACTCCATCTCAATCGCTGATTTTGCCTCGACGACCAATGTAGCACGGAGCCATCTTGAACTCCGCGCGGCGATCCCCACCGACTCACGCGAGCAAGCGATTCGACTGTTGCGATCACTTGGTCGAGGAAACACTGTTGATCCGATCTTTCTGGGCGACCGGCGCCGGACACCCCGAGTTGCCTGGCAGTTTACCGGCCAAGGCGCACAGTATGTTGGCATGGGACGCCAGTTGTATGATTCGCAGCCCGTGTTTCGTGCAGCCATCGACCAATGCGACCAACAACTAAAGTCGATCCGGGATGGTTCACTGATCGACGTTTTGTTCAATGATGTAGCCACCCAGCCCGCGCTCAACAACACGTACTGGACACAGCCCGCCACTTTCGCGGTGCAAATGGGTTTGGCACAACTGCTAAACAGTTGGAACATCCAGCCTGATGTAGTGCTTGGCCATAGCGTCGGACAATATGCAGCGGCCTGTGTCGCCGGGATCATGACTTGGTCAGACGGTTTGCGTTTGATCGCCGAGCGTGGGCGATTGATTAGTGAGTTGCCGCACGACGGTCAGATGCTGGCGGTGTTTGCTCCTGCGGAGGCGGTTCAAAAAGCCATTACCCATGCACCCGGCGTTTCGCTGGCGGCTTTGAACGGCACACATGTTGTGATCAGTGGTGACGCAGTCGCAATCTCCCGGATTGAACAGTCATTTGCTGAGCGTACTGTGCGAACGAAACAACTAAACACATCGCACGCGTTTCATTCGCACTTGATGGATCCCGTTTTGGAACCGTTTGCACAATTCGCTGCTGATGTCAGATTTCACACTGCCACGATGCCGCTGGTCTGTAATGTGTCGGGTCAAGTCTTGCCCACAGACAAACAGCTGGATGGAGTGTATTGGGCCGACCACATCCGCCAGCCCGTTAGCTTTGCTCCGAGCATTGCCGCCCTGGCCGAACTCAATTGTGAGTTGCTGGTCGAGTTAGGTCCGCAATCCGTACTCACCCGCATGGCAGCCGCCAACTGGAATCCGCCGGCAAATACGCTGGTCAGCTGCCTGCAAATGGAACGTGACGACAACCACTCCCTGGGCGTGGCGATTGCTCAAATGTACGCGCAGGGCATCACGCCCGATTTCGCCGCCATGCATATCGAGAAGGACTGGCAACGCGTCGATTTACCGACTTACCCGTTTCAACGTCGACGATTCTGGGGTCCGGACAAACCACGCGCTGCCCACGCCGAACATCACACAGCACACCCACTGCTTGGCAGCAAAGTTTCACTGGCCGGCCTCCCTGACGAAACGCGTTATGAAGGATTCATCGACACCGATAGTCCAGCTTGGATGCCCGACCACGACGTCCTGAACACGACAGTGCTTCCTGGTGCCGCGTTGGTCGAGATGGCGCTCCAAGCGGCTGGATCACGAATTATCGAAAACGTCACATTCGAGCAGCCAATTCGCCCCACTACCAGAATGGCCTTGCAATCGGTCATCACAAAACCTGATGTTGCGGATTCGGGTCGATTGCATTTTGCCACGTACGCCTGTCCTGCAACCAGCAAGAATTGGAATCGGCATTTTGCTTGCGACTTTGTCGACGAACAACATCAAAGGCCGGACCCAGTCGATCGCCAGGCGATTCAAGACCGTCTCGAGGAAACCGATTCACCGGACAACTTCTATCACAAGATGACTTCGCTCGGGCTGAATTACGGCCCTGCGTTCCGGTGTATTGGTGAACTACATTTTTCCGACCAACAAGTGCTAACGCATTTGCAATCTTCTGGCGACCTCCGCGGTTACACGATTCCACCACCCCTACTCGATGCCGCTCTACATTCGTTGGCTGCGGGGCTGCTGAAAAGCGACGACGGTACACTGTTTCTTCCTGTCGGAATGGCCCGAGTGGAGTGCTTTGCACCGATCGAGTCGGAGGCCTGGTGTGTTGCCAGCTGGAATCACAACGAAGGTACCACGCGCACGGCGGACCTGGTCCTGTTTTCCGAGAGCGGCGAAGTACTGCTCAGAATTGATGGCTTGCAAGTTCAACAAGTCAGCCTCGCAGCAATGCGTCAAATGAGTGGCTCCGGTGCCGAGCGTTTGGTACACGAACTGCAGTGGAAGCCGATTCGTTTGGCTGCCACACAACTGGAACCAAGAAACTGGCTGGTGATCTCAAACGATTGCGAACAGGATCAATCGCAGAAGGTGTTTGTGAGCCAGCTTGTCGACAACTTGCGGGAACAACACCACAACGTCTCTGCGCTCACGCTGCGACCCGATTCTGACTTTGATAACGAAGCAGAAAATGCGTTTGCATTTTGTGGTCGCTTGACAGCGAACTGGAAACGGCTGCTCGACATCTTCTCTAATGAAAACTCGGCACCACAGATTGATGGCATCGCCTGGGTGCTTGGTGCTGCAAACGAACAAACTGACTCGATCGTCCCTTACGGTGTCGAGTCGGTCTTGCAATTCGTGCAAGCAATGCTGGGACGCAAGTGGCGACGCTTGCCTTGCGGGTTACAACTGATTACTCAAAACGCGATCGACACGGGGGAAGATCAGCAGCTCGTCCAGCCACAACAAACCCAGTTCTGGGGACTGGGCCGTGTGGTCGGTGCCGAGCAACCTGAGTTTCGCTGTCGCTTGTTGGATTTGTGTGCCAGCGAGATGGCCGACGACAACGT
>CEUS01038784.1_pt1 | contig 21282 bp, 23 predicted proteins | sample 427031 | NCBI WGS metagenome assembly CEUS01 (sample SAMEA2622837, study PRJEB7988) | marine metagenome | biome: marine biome (ENVO:00000447); feature: marine epipelagic mixed layer (ENVO:xxxxxxxxx); material: "saline water (ENVO:00002010), including plankton (ENVO:xxxxxxxx)" | depth 140 m | reverse complement strand
TCTAATAGTTTTTCTAAACTATCTGTTTCGTTATGCGTCAGTATCTTATAACAAATCTTCATTCTTTAATCCTAATTGTTTTACTCCAAAATTATATTCTACTAACTTTACACCTGTTATTTTTTTATCTATGTATGTTCTGTATATGTTTTCTTTAACAAATTTCCTAAGTGTGTTGTTATAAAAATTTTGTTTTTGAGTATCTGTATCACCATCTATTATAACTTTTGTAATCTGTTTATTTTTCCTTTTATCAGTCATTAGACTTGGACTACCAATCTCTACTAAAATTCTTTTAAAAACATTTAAGGAAATATTTTCTATTTTTATAGCGTGTAGTTTTCTTTCTTTATCTTTCAATATACTACCCAAAGCTAATACTAATTGTAAATCATTACCTTTACTTGTTTTATATCTAAATTCAAGAATATCACCAGGTTCTATTTCATTTTTACCAATCGGTGTTCTTTCAATTATATTTCTTCTATGTGTTGCTACAAAACTCATCTTACATCATCATTCCAGGATTCATAGGTGGTTGTGTTGGTTCAGAGTTTTCTTCTGGTTTATCTGTAATAGCTACTTCCGTAGTTAATAACAATCCAGATATTGATGAAGCATTTTCAACTGCTACTCTCGAAACTTTAGCTGGGTCAATGATACCTGCTTTAAACATATCAACATATTCACCATTTCTTGCATCATAACCATAATCGTCTTCACTCTCAAGAACTTTTTGAACAACTATTGATGGTTCAACTCCGGCATTTGAACATATTTGTCTAATTGGCCCTTCTAATGCTCTCTTCATAATATCTACACCAACTTTTAAATTTGGTTTTAAATTATTAAATAATGCATTATCCAAGTCTTTACTCGCTCTAAGTAATATAACACCACCACCTGCTACAATTCCTTCTTCCACAGCGGCTCGTGTTGCGTGTAAAGCATCATCAACTCTATCTTTCTTTTCTTTCATTTCAACTTCGGTAGCGGCTCCAACATTTAATACTGCTACACCACCACTTAATTTTGCTAATCGTTCTTGTAGTTTTTCTCTATCATAGTCTGATTGTGTCTTTTCAATATGAACTCTTATTTCATTAATTCTATTTGTGATAGTTTCTTTATCACCACCACCATCAACGATTGTTGTATTATCTTTATCAGTAACAACCTTTTTACAAGTTCCTAAATCATCTAATGTGATTGATTCTAACTTATATCCTTGTTCTTCTGATACTAATGTTGCTCCTGTTAATGTTGCGATATCTTCTAACATTGACTTTCTTCTATCCCCGAAACCAGGTGCTTTAACTGCTACAACATTGAAAGTTCCTCTTAACTTATTAACAACTAATGTTGCTAATGCTTCACCCTCAATGTCTTCTGCTATAATAAGAATAGGTTTACCTGATTGAACTACTTTTTCAAGTAAAGGTAATATATCTTTCATATTAGTAATTTTTTTATCGTGAACTAATATATATGCATCTTCTAATTGTGCTTCCATAGAGTCTGAATTGGTTACAAAGTAAGGTGATAAATATCCTCTATCAAATTGCATACCTTCAACAAACTCTAAATAAGTTTCTGCTGTTTTAGATTCTTCTACTGTAATTACTCCGTCTTTACCAACATTATCCATCGCTTCTGCTATCTTTGTTCCAATCTCTTCATCATCATTTGCTGATATAGTTGCTACTTGAGCAATCTGATTAGAATCTGGAATATCTTTGGAATTTTCTGATATAAATTCAACAACTCTTTGTTTTGCTAAATCAATACCTCTTTTAATTTCCATTGGATTTGCACCAGCGGTTACATTTTTCAGTCCCTCTGATATAATTGATTGAGCTAAAACTGTTGCTGTTGTTGTTCCATCACCTGCTACATCAGAAGTTTTAGATGCTACTTCTTTAACCATTTGAGCACCTACATTTTCTAATCTATCTTCAAGTTCTATTTCTTTTGCTACCGAAACACCATCTTTAGTTACGGCTGGTGCTCCGAATTGTTTTTCAACTACAACATTTCTCCCTTTTGGCCCTAATGTTACTCTAACTGCGTTAGCTAATTTATCTACACCATTTTTTAAATGATGTCTTGCTTCTGTATCATAGAATATATCTTTTGACATTATTTATCTCCTTTTAAGTCTTTTGTTATTCCCATTTCTTTACACGCTGACATAAAATCGTCTTTGTGATATGTTTCTGCATTTTCTATATCAAGTCTTTGTGAGTGTCCTTCATATAATTCTTTTTCATCTTCCGGAATATCCACTACTTTTGCGTATCTCCATCTCCAATTTTTTGGATTACCCTCTGGAAATATGATACCTAATTTACCCATATTAATAACTGATGGATACCATAAAATATTTCTTTCCTTATCGTGAAATTTTAAATCTGTTACTAATTGTGGTGTTGTTTTTTCATTTTCAATCGTTTGTAAACTATCTTTTTCAAAACGACTATCACTCATAAATCCACATTTAAAACACATAAAAGAACTAAATGTTGGTTGAACTTCTTCAAAACAACTATCTGTATCTTTACAACAAGGACAATCTATTACTCTTTCCATTAGTTCTTTTCTCCCATTTCTAATTTCAATTCACACCCTAAATGATTTGTTCCATTACCAAGATAATCATAATCAACTTCGTGAGTATGTTTACCACAATGGTCACAAGTCCAATATTCCAAATACTCTTTTGATAATACTTCATTTGTATTTGACATATCAGAACCCGCCGATACATTATCAATTAGTGCTTTAACATATTCTCTTGATGTTTCATCTGTTAATATGTTTTTAACTTCTTTCACTTCTTTTCTTAATTTTTTTATCTCTTTTAGTATTTCACTCATATTACTTCTTCTTCAATTTTGGTAGTTTAATATTACTCGTTGTCTTTGAAGCTGACTTCAACTTTGGTAATTTTAAATCTACTTGTTGTTCAAATTCTGGTAAATACTTATCAAGTATTTTTTCAAATTCTTTTGTCATAGCATTCAAACTAAATCTATTTTTATTTTCAAACGATAGTTTTTTTGCTAATGGTTGATATTTCTTGTAATTATTATAAACATCTTTAACTACATTAGATGCTACTGGATAATTTACTGAAAACCATTGAGAACCCTCTACATAAATATTTTCAGGAAAAGCTTCTGGTGGTGTTTTTGTCAAATTACCTGGTAGCATTAAAGCTTTATCGTCAGGTAAAAAGTCTTTGTGTCCACTCCAATTAGAAGCGATAACTGGTTTTTCACTTAAACTTGCTTCTAATAATGGTCTTCCAAATCCCTCTCCGTGAGTTAGTGAAATATGAGCTTTAACTCTCGGGTGATGATATAACTCATTCATTTCTTCATCAGTCAAATCACCGTGTAATAAATAAATATTTGGTAAATCTTCCCCCTTAATACTATTTCTAATATCACGAATTTTTTTCAATTGTTCTTCTCTATCTAATACTGAAAAATCTGCTGAATTTGTTTTCATTACTAATGCTGGTTTCTTTTTCGTATTCTTAAATGTTTCTAAAAATACTTTAACTAACATACCAGTATCTTTTCTGTCATTACCAATACTACCACTTAACCAATGTCCAACATATAAAAATAAAAATGACTCATCAATTCCTTGAAATTCTTTTTTCAATTCTTTGCTAATCTTTTTTGGTTTTTTATAAATTGTTGTATCTGCTCCTTCAAACAAAACTTCAATAGGTTTTTCAGATTTAATACTACCTAATACTTTTTTAGTATTATTATCTATTCTATCGTAGATACATTTCTCTAAAACATCTTTTGAAAAATTAGAAGGAACTATATTTAAGTCCATTCTATTTAACCCGTCTATCCAATCTTGTGGACATGCTGTTGTTTCAATACCGGCAGTAATACCTATATTGTATTTTCCAAGAGCCATAAATTCATTTGGAACTACGCAATGAATATGAATGTCTGGTTGTCTTTCCATATTTGGATTCTGTAATAACCTCTCTACAATTCCTTTATCATTCGGGTCTTTATCATTAAGAGCATTTTGTGGTGTCGAACCCCAACGAACAGGGAATATTTTAATATCAAACCTATCCATTGCGATTAACGACCTCACAATATCTCTTGAATGTGCACCATACCCACTTCGTGTTCCAACTGGTGCTGTAAATAGTAATAATGGTTTATTCATTATTTCTCCTAACAATCACATTCAAATCCATAATTTAATAACATAAATCTGAATTTATTTTTGTTGTGGTTAAGTTGTAATAAAGTCAATCTACCTAAACGAACTTCAACATTCCATTGTGGTTTCTTACGACTTTTCCAACTATTAATGTAATTAAACGACATATTATCCTCCTACTTTAGTTATACTATATCTTTTTCTTGGTTTCCACATCTTAAATGCTTTATCCATATCTTTCATAAATCTATCACACATATGTTCGGCTGTAAATGAAACTTCTTCTAAATGTGTATATTGTCTACCCAATTCACCAACTCTTTCTCTTTCTTCTGCTGGTGTATTGAACCACTCTTCAATATTATCCGCGACATCAATCCAATCTGCTCTATCATCAAAAATATAAGGTGTTGGTATTGAACCTTGTAATGCACGACTTCTTGGCCATACTGGTTTTACCCACTCCCCGTGAGTTAAGTCTTCATTGTTTTCCCACTTTCTCCAATCGTGTAGTGATTTGATTCCGTTTTTATAATCTTCTGCTGTTAGATACTTTCCATCTATTGCAAATCCACAATGGTCTTGTAATCCACCTGTTACATTTACAATAACCGGTGTTCCTGCTACCAACGATTCTGCTGTTCCTAACCCAAAACCCTCGTTAGATGCAATATTAATAGTTACATCAGCAATATTATATAACCAATTTAATTGTTTTGATTCTAATTTATCTTGACTGAATGTTATATTACACTCTGGCATTAAATGTCTGACTAATCTTGGTAAATCTGTTCCATTTTCATCTACTGGTTGTGTGTGTAATAAGAATGCTACTTTATCTTTCTTTTCTTCTGGTAATCTATTTCTAAACTCTTGAAAGGCTAATAACGCATCAGAAGTCATTTTTCTTCTGATATTTCTATTATTGTAGAATAAAACAAATTCTATATCATCTGGGTTTTGAATATTGAATATCTTTTTTTTCATTTCTATCATTTCATCATATTCTTCGTGTAATGGTGGAATTGGATAGAAATATTTAGTGTTAATTCCGTGTGGAACACAAGTTGAATCCCAATCTGTTCTTGGTTTTCTTTTGGCTACTTCATCAACAATAGCACAAGTTTGTTTTGAGATGTTCAGCATTAAGTCAACACTTTCATAATAAGATTCATTATATTGTGGTGCTGGCCAATCATCCCAAATATTATAATAAAAGATAGGAATATTTTGTCTGATTTCATGCTCCATATGAAATAACCAAATCCAGAATCTTGGGTCTGTATAAATCATAATAGCGTCTGGTTGTTCCAAAGCTATCATTTGTCTTAATAAATCAGGATTACCATATCCATTAACTGGGAATACTTTAACATTTGCGTTATCAATTCCTCGTTCTTTATTGATATCTTCACTTAAATCAAACATCTGACCTTGTTCGGGGTGTTTAATAGCACCACCAACTTGAACCCAATCAAAGTGATGAGCTGTTCCCAATATCATTTCACGGGACATTGTCCCAACACCTGATGACATTCTCATATCATCAGAAAATAACAAGATTTTCTTTTTCTTCATTATTTATCCTTTTAATAACTTTTTATCAGTATCTATTTCAGCGTGTTCATCAAAATATGTGTTAAGTGTTTCTAACTTACCTGTGGCTGTCTCTAACCTTTCAATATATTTATCTATTTCAGTCAACAAATCTGGGTGTTCCCCAATAGCTACTGGATTTTTAAAATATACTTCAAGTATTGCCAGACATTCTGATATTTCTGCTTTGTATTTATCGATACTTGCTTGTAACAATTTATTATAAACCATTTTTACTCCTATAAACTACTTCCACTCTCAACTAATTCTTCGTGTTCAGTAATTAATTTCTTGTATTTTTTATCTTTTAAATATAAGTCCATACTTCTATTTACTAATTTTTGAAGTGTCATTTCTGAATCTTCTTCCTTGAACTTTTCATAAAGTTCTTCTAAAATTTTTACACTCGTTAACTTTGTAATATCCATACTATATATAAATATCATCAACTTTTTATTATTAACGATTTATTTTGCTTTTCAACCAATCTTTTTAAATCATTTATTTTTGTTATTTCTTCGTCTTCTGTGAAGAATATTACCAAATCTACATACTCCACAATAAGTTTATTTTGAACAAAAAAATACTTTACATTATACTTCTTATCATATCTATTTTGTGGATAGATACAATCTTGATTCCATTTGTAATGAAATGGTGGTATCTCTGAATATGATATTCCAAATTCTATACATATATCTCTAACATTTTTTTCAACACCATATTTTCCACCACCACTAACTATTTCTAAACTATCACCAAAATTTTCTTTCCAATTATAAAGATGTTTTTTTACTTTACTTACATTTTCATAAGTATCTTGTCCTAATATAGCAACTTTATATGTCGTCATTTCTTTTTTGTTTTTTCATTATTTTTGGTTCTTTAATATAAGTTAATAAACTCTCAAAATGATTAAGTGCTTTTAATAAATTTTCTTTATCAACTTTCTTAATTCTCCAAAACCAACGACCTGAATATGGTAAGTCCTCTTTAAATTTATTATAATCTGACTCTGTAAGTATTTGATACCAAGCTACATCATTAATTTGTTGATATTCTGTAGCAGATATTCTTATACTAAAATTAACTTTTTCGTGATATTTTTTTGCGAAAGATTTTAATTTAGAAGTTAAATTATCTTCCTCTGTATAAAATAATCTAACATTAAATCCTGAATATCTTTGTGATATTTCATCAATTTTATCCATAATTTCTTTCTCATATGGTTTATCAATAAAGTAAGAAAGATTTATTCGTAAGTCATATCCTGCTACCATTAGTTTGCTTTCCTATCACATAATTCTGGTTTATCTCTGAAATCACAATACTTACAATTTTTTGTTGAAACTATTTTTTTATAAATGTGTTGTTCATTGTGTTTTCCTTCTTCATCAAAACACTCATCAATAAATTCTTTTAATGAAAGATTTACTTTATTTAAACTTGGTGTTCCATTGGCAGGAACAAATGTTTGTATTCTTCTTTGTGGAAAATCCATATTCTCATATAGTTTTCTTTTTACAATAAAGAACTCAACATCTATTTTATCAATTGGAAAGTTATATTGTTTAGAATAAAATTGTTTATATAATAATAACTGATTGGTTTTGTTTTTATCAGCTTTAGCCCATTTGTTCCAACCCATTGTAGAAGTTTTAATATCAATAATTTTAATTCTATCTCTGATATTATCTTTGATAACAACATCCATAAACCCAACAAAATTTATGTTGTTTGGTAATTTATAGTTTAGTGGTTTTTCAATACCAACTAATTCATACCCCTTTTTACTGAAATATTGAGCTCTTTTCTTTTTGAAGTCATCAATAATTTGTAACCCTTGAAAATAGAATTCTTTCATTTCTTCTGATGTAGTTAATTGTTCGTCAAACTTATCTTTAGCTTCAAGATAGTTTTTCTTCATCTCCAACATTAACATTTCATCTAAAGGTAATTCATTTGCTTTCTTTATACTATCTGCATACATTACTTTTAGATAGGCTTGAATACATTCGTGTATAGCAGAACCAAACATTGTATAAATGTTGTCTGTGAATTGTCCATATCCGTCAATGTATTGTAGTTTCCATTTATGCGGACATTGAACCCATTGTGAAAATTGTGAATAACTAATTCGTGCCATTACTTAGCCCATTTTCCTCTTGATACAACTTGTGCCATAACTCCATAATTTGATACATCTGAAAAACTATCAATTACGGGTTCTCCCTCAACTGAATTCTCTCCGTTTCTCAATAATAATGTTTTCATTCTTTCTATCTTATCGTTCATACGAAACCATAATCCTAATAACGATAACTTGATATCCTCTGGTGTTTTTAAAATTGTTCCTACAGCAATGTTTTGTGGGCCGTAATCGTATTGTTTTCTACAAAATAGTTCATATTGTTCTTGTTGTATTTGTTTGAATTCCGAAGTCATTTCAGGATAAGTTTGTTCCATATATGAAATAACATCTTTATCTGTTTCTGAATCCATAGTTTTTAATCGTGGACTTTCTTTAATAGTTTTCATTCTCTCTCCTATTGAATCGGTAAACCGAGTTTTTTAATTTCTTTTGGTTCTGTTCCATACTTCTTAAATAATTCTGCTAATTCATACATACCACCTTCAGTTAAAAGAAACATTTCAATGTATTCTTTTGCTTCTCTGAAATTAACTTGGTAATGATTAGAAACTATTTCTAAAGCCCATCTTGGATATTCTACCATTTTCTTTCTCCCTTTGACATATCTTAACCAAACTTTTTTCTTTGGTAAAATGTCTGTATATAATTTGTATAATATTTCTGGTGGTAAATCATATCTCTGAATCTCATTTGTCAATTCTAACCAATTTGGATTCATTGATAAAAATCTATTTACCATAAAATTTGACCAAGTTTTCTTATCTTCTTCGGATAACTTTTTCCAATAAGTTTTATGTTGGACTGCTGTTATCTCGTTGATATGGTCAAATAAACTTCTTCGTCTAATTGTCTGTTTTTGTTTCTTCACTTGTTGTCGGATTTAATTTTGAATTAATATGACCACAATTACCACAACTATAAACTTGAAGTGGTATTACAGCTTCTTGTCCAGTTGGTGAAACTAACGCTGATAATTTCTTTAAGAAAAATGATTGTATAAATAATCCATTTCCACATTTCTCACAAAGAATTGTTTCCGCTTGACTCAAGTCTAATTGAACATTTGCTTGTTGTTTTTTGTCGGTTAACATTTCTTCTCCTATTTAATAATATTTAAAATTTCAATTAACATAGCCATAGCGTTGATTTCTTTATCAACTACTTGAGCATCAGATAACTCATATTTAGCTATTGTTAATATAACTTCTGCGATATGTCCTTTACCATATGAATCTATCTCATCATATAATAACCTAAACAAGTCCGCATAATCTCTGATTTGTGAATCTGCTAATAATTGTCGTAAGTTCTTAAAGGCTAATTTCTTATCTTGTGTTTCTAATATCTCTAACACTTGTAATTTATAATCATTCTGAACTAAACTTTCTGTATCTACTATAAGATTATTATCAACAATATTTCTTTGAACTGAATTAATAATTCTTCTGATATCAGGATAACTTGAATTTACCATTGTAACGATATCATTATTATCATATGTTACACCTTCTGTATTTAGAATATTTGATGTGTGAACTGCTACCTCTTTCTTTGAAGGTGGAATAATCTGATAAGATTGACAACGACTTTGTATCGGGTCAATAATTCTTTCCACAAAATTACAAGTTAGAATAAACCTACAATGTTTTGAAAATGTTTCCATAAGATTACGAAGTGCAGCTTGTGCGTTTGGTGTTAAGAAATCACACTCATCTAATATAATAACCTTTAAATCTTTGAAACCTACTGATGAAGCGAATACTTTAATCTTATTTCTCACAGTTTCTACATTATTCTCATCAGATGCATTAATATACATTTGGTCACAATCAATATTACTAACCAATAGTTTCGCTAATGTAGTTTTACCTGTTCCTGCTTTTCCGTGTAATAACAAATGTGGAATATCACCAGTATTGATGTATTTACTCACTTTTGTTTTTAAATGTTCATTACCAATATAGTTTTCTAAACTAACTGGTCTATATTTCTCCACAAATAATGTGTGCTCTCTGTTCTGATTCATCATATCTTTTCTCCTAAAACCAATCGTGTTTTTTAACTACAACCTTATCCGATTTTTGTTTTGGTTTCAGTTGTAACTTAACACTTTTTGTTAACAAAGTCAAGTCTTTTTTTAAGTTATCTGGAATAGAATAACTTACATAAGGACTTTTGTAATTGTCTTTTACTCCTATTTCTAATAAATATCTACGAATATATTGCCATACCGAATTTAATTTAATATTTGGTTGAACTTGTTCAATAATGTCATTTTTAAAATTAATACCATTTTCAATACAATATAACCAATTATGTGCATCTTTAGGAATATGTTTTCTTTCCTTTGAAAGTATACTATTAATCTCTGTTAATAGATTTTCTTCAAATATTTTATCATAATTTGGTAATTCCCATTTAAATTCAGTTGGTAAATTTTTTAATTTATACTGAAAATCCTCTTTTGTTTTAAAAAACAATGGATAATCATCACCAACAACTTTTCTCATAGCTGGGTGGTCATAGATTAAAACTGGTTTGTCTAATGATAATCCGTCTTGTATTGATAAATTCCAAGTCGCATAACTATCAACAAAACAAACACTACAAAGAGAATTTTCAAGTAAGTATCTATATTTTGGTCTACTCAATCCTTGAGCTGTATATTCTTTTGGTGCTTTTGAATCTGTGCACCAAACATTATAATCTAACCCTTCCATATATTCTTCAAAACGATTTACACCCGTTGATTTAGCCCATCTGTGATTAAATACTATTGTATTTGAAATATCTCTTTTTAGTGGAACTGAATCTGGAAACTTATCATTTGATAATGGAAAAGTTAATGTTTTATCTTTTACATATTCTGTATTTAATTTAGTTGATTGATTTGTAACATAATTCTTTTCTAACCATTTAGAAGAAATATCTGTATGAAAGAACGCTTTATCAGATTGTTGTATCGCTTCTAATTGTCTTAAATAAGAAGGCGGTATTGCTGATGAAGAACGACTTTGTGAACAATCTACCCAATGGAAGAATATGAAACGAGCCATATTTTGTCCATATCTTTTATCATTAAACGATACTAATATATTGTATAGTTTTTCTGGTTGATGACAAAATACAAAATCAAAATCCATAAAACGAAAATCAAATAGATTTCTAAAAGATGCTCCGTCAAAGTGTGAACGATTTGATAAAACATCTCTTGGATATTTGAAAGGAATAAGCGTAACATTTTCCCTATCATCAGGAATATTGTGTTTTTCTGGAACAACAATATAATGATGACACTTTGGTAAAAATTTTACCGTCTTTTCCAATACCTTATAGTTAGAGTCGAACTCGTGCTGAAATACGCCACTACTATTAAATCTAACTGGGGATTGGAAGTGAAGTATTCTTAATCCCTCTGGTTGTTTCATATTAATTTACATTTTGAACTGCAACAAGATAATATGTTGATTCATAATCATTAACATTAAACTTAATTCTTGCTAATCCTTCAGAACTAACTTCTAATACCGCAGATTCACATTCCTTGTTTGCTTCTAATACATCTTTAAATAGATTTGCATTGAAAGATATATTATCAATTGTGTTATCAGTTTGATTTTCAACAGGAACTGCTACACGATTAGTTGCAATAGATGAATAACCTATTACTACTTCTGTTTTATCACCAGAAATCACTGTAAATGATTCTGTATCTGGTAGTGCTCCTTTACCTGAAATAAACTTATTAATGAAAGTTTTATCTACATTTAATAGTAATTCAAATTCAGGGATTTGTTTTAATTGTGGTGGTTGATTAATTACTGAAAGGTCTGATAACATATACCTTACACTTGCTCCACTATCTTTAGCATCTAATGAAATTGCTTTCTCATCTGCTTTTACTAATCCTATTGAAATATCACTATCTAATACTGATAGCATTTTCAATAGAATATCAGTTGTATAAACACCAAACTCAGCTTCTGTTATAGCGTAGTTGTTTAATTTAACTTCACCTAATAGAGATTTATCACCCGAAACAAATCGTGTTGACAAACCATTTCCATCAGAACTAACTGCTACTGAATTTACATTACCACTCAGGTAATATTTGTTTATGAACTTAACTAACTTACTTTTATCCATTGTTATAACTCCTTATTGTATAACCTTTTATTTATTAATAAATATCATTTTGTATTCTCAAAATCAAAAAAACTTTTCAATTGTGGAACTTTTATCCATTGGTAAACTCCACATTAAACTTTCGTAAAACATTGCTATTTTTTTCTCTAATGCTTTCTCATACATTTTTTCATAATCTGCATAATCTTTTATAAACTTAATAACTTTTGGTGAATCTTCGTGTCCTTTAAACGCAATAGTTTCCATACCAATAGGATTATTCTTTAAATAAATCCATTTAATCTTATCTCCGTCTGAAATATACTGATACTTTTTGTCATCACCAAAATATCTTAACAAATCATTGTGATTAATTGATGATTTTACATGCACAGGTGTTCCCTTTTTATATGGTGTAATAACTGCTTTCTTATCACTCGTTGTAAATGAATTTCTTTTACTTGTTTCAATAAACTTTGTTAATTTCTTTACACCAGTAGGCATTGCAATTTCATCATAATGTTTTGTTAATAAATCTCTTTTAAATGTCAATATTCTTTCATCAATTTTATCCTTTGGAACACTCAATAAAATATCCTCTAAAACTTCTTTCATCAAACTTCTCATAGCGTTTGGAAAGTTAGAACGAATAGTATCTAATCCCTTTACCATTGTTTTATTGACTTTAACACCATTGTCATTAATAATTTTCATACCATATCTTTTTTTGGTAATGAATAATCCTGATTTAGCAATCAACTCTTGTTTAATTTCAAACTGATGTTCCCCTCTTATATTACAAAATCTTTGTGCGAAATAATCATAACCAAGATTGATATACTTTTGAACTTCTGAAGCAATCTCTAAAATTCTTTGAGTTATCATAACTTCACTTAATTGTTCATTTGGAAATCTCTTTTCAATCAAAGGTATAGCAGAATAGAAAACTGAATCTGTATCAATATAAATACAATAATCTTTATCATCACCCAATTCTTTATTATAGAAGTTATTTGCTATTTTCTTTGTGAATTTAATTAAAGATTGTCCTGTTGTTGTAACGGCTGTTGCATTATCTGTATCATAAAATCTAAATACTGATAATCCTAATACACCATAAATAGAATTTAGTAGAACCTTTTGTAGATATTGTCTTCTATTAAAGTAATTATATTTATCATCATCACCTTCGTCAGAAAACTTCTTCGCTAACTTTCTATATTCAACTCTTTGTTCAAACCATTTTGTTAGAATAGCCGGAATTAATCCTACTTTATCTGTTCTATAAATTACACCATTTGATGCTATAGAAACTGGATTTTCATCAATAAAATCTTTTAATTCATTTTCGTCAAACTTTCCTCTAACCTTTTCGTCTCTCATTAAAGTATAAGTTTTTTTACCACCCTTAATAAAGTCTTCAGCATTCCAATTTTCTAATTTACCAATCTTTGTTTCTGGAGAAATGTTTAATGTTCTCATAACTGAAGGATACATTGAAGTTACATCTAAATCATACACCCAATCGTGTTTTCCGCGTTGTGGGTCTTGGACATATGCTCCTTCAAACATATCTTGTCCCATTAACTTTCTTCCGTCTCGTCTTTTATCAGGTGCTATTAATCCAACTTTCTTACAATATACCAATATCGCTCCCTCAATATATCGTGATGACCAGTATATTTCTTCGTAAGGACAATGACCAATATGACATATACCACGAGCAATATCAATATAATCTAACTTATCGTCTAATCTTTTAATTAGTCTAACATCTTGAACATTATAGTCAATAAACTTTTGTATGTCTTGTTCATATAAATCATTTAAAGTTCCCTCATACTCAACTTTCTTTTCACCAAGTTCGTGTTCTGCTATCGCATCTAAACGATAAGATTGTCTTTGTGAAAATGTTAAATTTTTATAAAGTCGTAGATAGTCTAATGATGATACACCAGCAATTTCATACTTACCTGAAATAGTATTTAGTCTAATTTCTTTTATTGGTGATAAAAACTTTGCTATATGTTCATTTAAAACTTTTTCTGCTCTATGATATAAATAAGGAATATCAAATGTATCTGTGTTCCAACCACTTAATATTGTTGGTTGTATTTCTATATACTTATCAAAAAACTTTTGTAATAAATCTTCTTCTGTGGAAAAAACTTCTACGATTAAATCATCTTTTTCATAACCTTCAACTCTACCCTTTTCATCTAATACATAACAATAATACTGATTCATTGTATCTTCATAAAAAGCTATTGAAGTTATTTTATTTGGAGCTGTATCTGGACTTGGAAATCCGTCTGTTACTTCTACCTCAATATCAAAATACATTCTTGTGTGTCCAAGAGATATTTCATCAGAATCATAATATAAATCTACGAGAGTTCTAATCTCTGGAACGACATCACTTTCAAATGTTTCCATATCTCTATCAAATCTAAAAACTTTCTTTAATCTATCTCCATAAATGGAAGTATGCATTCCTTGACTATCTTTTACATAAGCATATCTCTTATAAGGCATAGAATAATACCCTTTGGTGTCATCCCAAATGTGAATTTTTCTTTTCTCTTTATCGTAGTAGATGTTCTGATACATTTAGCTGTAATAACCTATCGTTTCATATATAAATATAATAATAATTTTTGTTAATGTCAAGTTTTTTTTTATAGGGGGTGGAAAAATCCACCCCCCATATAATTAGAAGTTAATAGTTAATCCAATGTTTGCGTATCTTGGTGTTCCTAAAAATACCTCAGCGTTATGAGCTAAGTGTTCTTTAGTTCCCCAAGAGTTGTATTGACTATTATCTACTGCGTCTTGAACATAAACTTCATCAAGAACATTAAATATGTGTCCTGTTAACATCATATCAAGTCCTTTGATTGTTGGAAGTTTATAAGACATATGTAAATCAAGTTTTGAGTAGCCAGGAGCTTCCCATACTTGACTTCTGTCTGCATCATCATTAGTCCCGTCAAATTCACGAGCTGATGGTGACCAATCAGAATAGTTCTTATCATATGTTTTGTGTATTGCTTGTAAACTTAAACCTTTAACTGGTTTTAGAGTTACTCCTAATACATATGCTGTTTGTGGCATATCACCTACATACAATCCGTCAAGTGCATATGCATATTCGGTTGTTTGGAATCCAACAGCTTGTCCTTCGGAATTATATTCAGTTTCTTGATATGTTCCGTCAGCATCTCCGTCAAATTTCCAATTACCAAATGAAGCTACAAACATCAAGTCTAACATATCGTTTACCATATAGTTAGTTTCAAGTTCTAAACCTTGATGTTTTTGATTAACACCTGTTAGGAAGATAATGTCTGTATCACCAGATGAACCTTGACCAGTTGTTACTGATTTAGTCAAGTTTCTATCTTGCCAATCTGTGTTATAAGCACTTGCATTTAATCCAAGTTTACCGAATCTGTAATTAACACCAAACTCATTGTGTAAGAATTTTTCATTACTCGGGTCTGATGCAACCGTTCCGTCATAGTAGATTACATTGTCCATAATAGGTGCTTTTTCAACTAAACCTGTGTTGAAAAACACTTTCATATCATCATTGATATTGAACATTGCTCCACCTTTAACTTGCATTGTTGAGATTGGGTCTGCTTTGATGACTTCATTTTCTACTGTGAAGTGGTCTTGATAAGAGTATTCAATTTGAGATACTCCACCCATACCATATACATTCATCTTGTCAGTTGTGTAATTTGCTTGAACAAATCCACCTAACCAATCTACTGTTGTTTCGTTGTGGTATGCGATTATGTCACCAAGTTTGACAACTTTACCTTCTGGTTCATTGTCATCTGCATAGTCAACATAATAATCACCACCTAATAAATCACGAACTTCTCTTGCGTGTTCGATTCCAGCTGTTCTCCAATCAAGTCCTACTTGCATTTCTAAATCATCAGTTACATTAAAGTTTAATTTAGAAATCAAACCATATGTATCTTGTCTGTTGATAGAATTACGAAGTATTCCTGTTGAACGATTTTCAGTAGTAGAAAAGTTTTCATCAATGTTATCAGAATTTTGTGCTATTTCAGCATTCCAATCCCAAGTCCACGGTGAACTTCTATACCATTTATTACCTTCAACTGCTGGAACTCTACTTACACTTCCGTAAGTTCCTGTTCCACCACCAGAACCACCACTCCAATAAAGAACTGATGAAAGTTTCATCTTGTCATTTATGTTTAAGAAATGATTTAAGTTTACTAATGGTTTATGGAAAAAGTTCTCTCTTTCGTTTAAGAAAGTAGAACTATATCTATTAGTTGTGTTCGCTCCATACATATACCAATATTGTTGACCAGTATATGAAGGGTCAATAGGTGCGACATTTTGATTGAACAATCTACCAGCTTCAGTTTCAAACTTATTACCCTCTGCGAAAGCATCTGTGTCATATCCATCGATATCACCTGCTAACTCTTGTGAGTAAGTAGCTATATTCTGTTTGTATAGATTCTGTCCGTGTCGTTGTGGGGCACCGATTGCATAAAGTTCGAGTCTTTGGTCATTACTTATGGCATAACTTGCACCCAAGTTATATGCCCAAGCGTCTGTCCAAGTCCCATCGATTAATCCATCACCTGTTTTACGAACAATTGTTCCACTTAAAGCTAACTTGTCATTAAGAATTAGACCAGTATTATAATTGAAAGTAGTTTTTAAAAAACCACCTTCACCAGCTTCTTGTTTGAACTTTCCGCCTTTTTCAAAGGCAGTTGGGTCAGTTAAGACATTCATTGTTCCACCGATTGATGGCGTAGCTAAATTTACTGCTGATAGTCCTCTTTGAACTTGAATTGAAGCGGCTGTATCACCAACTCCATCCCAATTGGACCAGTAAACCCAACCATTTTCCATATCATTTTGTGGAACTCCGTTTATCATAACTGCGATGTTTCGTTGATTGAAACCACGAATGTTGATACGAGCATCACCCGCACCACCACCTTGTTGAGTTGCATATACACTTGGTGTTGTGTTAAGAATCATTGGAACATCTTGAGAACCTAATCTCAATTCCATTTCTTCTTTACTAACATTAGTGAAAGCAACTGGTGTGTTATCAGATGCTCTTGAAGCTAATACTTCAACATCTGATAATGTAACAACACCAACTTCTAAAACGAAGTGAGTCATTACATCTTCATCACCAACAACAATTGATTTTGTTATTGGTTCATACCCTATGAAAGAAGCTGTTAAGTCGTATGTTCCTGCTGGCACATTTAATATTGCGTAGGCACCCTCTTGATTAGCGGTGTCACCCAATTCTGTTCCAACAAGGACTACATTAGCCCCTTCAAGTGGCGTTGAGTTAGTATCATATACAGTTCCCATTGCGGTTTGTGAGAACAATCCGGTGGTTACCATAAACAATACTATAAGATTACGAATATTCATAATCGTTTCTCCTTGTTTGTTACTGTGACTGACACATTTTTATACTGGTGTGTCCTTATCCAGTTAAGAAAATTATTTTTCCTCTACACTTAAACCAGGTAATTCACAAGAATCATTATTACAAAACTTATCAACTTCTGCTTCTTCGTTTTTAATAACTCCAAATGATAATTTACCTAATTTGTTAATCTGTTTATTGTATTCTTTCTCGTCAATCGCTTCATACGGCATCTGTTTGTATGCTCCATAGTCGTGTCTTGGAAGTAATGAAATACCTTTTAACTGGTATTGAAAATATTTTAGGACATGCGGGATTTGTGCTCCCTCTGTTTCGGGGTCAAATGTCACGGTACAACTGACTTGGTTATCTGCCCAATGTCGTTGCATAAATGCTGCTAATGAGAATTGTTCCCATATTGTTAGTTCACTTGCTGTTGCGATTCCTTCTCCAACATCTACTGGTATTTCTACCACCAATGTAGAGTCTTCTGAACCAAAGGCTGGTTCTATTTTGTATCCTGCTTTCTTTAATGGTTCAACTAATTCTGAATTAACTGATATTCTAATTCGTCTTATATAAAAACGACTTTCAGGATAATGTAATCCTGGTGTTGAACCTGCTAACAATGACACGGTTCCACTTGGTTTTACTGAAGTAGTTTTGATTGACTTTGGAATAGCTAACCAATCTGAATAACTTCTATCCCATCTTTGTATTGTATCATAACCTTCTTCTAACCAAGTTCTTAATTCGTGTAAACCACGATTTGTAATAAATTGTGCGATACCACTTACCGAACAACCTATTCTTCTATTTCTCAACATTACACGATTGGTATCTGACCAATGTGTTCTACCTAATGTGACAGTTTTTGCATATAAATAAGCAAATTTTAAAGTTCTTTTATAATCCTCTAATGAATCGTGATTGTCTGGAAATGTCTCTACTAAACAACATAACTCATATGATTCTAATGATTGTTCCAAACAAGGATTACCACCCATTACTCTATGGTCTTTATCATCTCCACCATTTTTCATACGAGAATAATGTCTCATATTTTCCAACCAAGCTAAACCTGGTTCTCCATTATCTACGATTCTTTTTGATACTTCTGTATAATCCATACCAAGTTCTGCAAATATTGAGTTGTTTGATGTCCAACCATATTGTTCTCTATGTTTATTAACTTTATAATTCTTTAAATCTAAATATTCTTCAGAGTCGGGGTCTCCAAATACAATTTCTGCTGTTCGTCTAACATTACCTGCTACAACACATTTACCGATTAAATTCATAATATCTACAATGGTTGTTATTGTGATTGGATTACCACTATTACCCTCTAATACTTTTTTAATATCTTTGTGAACTTCCTCTAACGGGTCTGGACCAGATGATACACCACCAAATCCTTTAATTGGCTCTCCCTCTGACCTAATTAGACTATAATCAAATTCTACTTCATTTGTTCCGTGAAAATAACTCTCTAATAATAATTTAAGTGATTTAACCCAACCTTCTCTTGTATCTGGTATTTGATATGTAGTTATTTTTCTATCTTTATTAATACCTTTAACAAGTATTTCACCAGCACCTTTTGTATCGAAACCAACACCAACACCTAACATTGATGCATCCATTAAGAAACAAAATGGTTTTGCGTAATCTTCTTTAATTGTTTTTGTGGACACGAACGCACAATTATTTAATGCCGCATACAATTTCTTTTTCTCTGTGATTGCTGTTCCCATAGCCCATAAACCACGACCAGGCGGTAAGAACTTCATATTGAAAATTCTATCATACATTTCTTGTGCTGACTTTTGTGCTTGCCAAGGATTCCAACCTAATTGGTGAGAGTCAATCCACTTTTTCTGCATTGAATATGTTCCCTCTACAACTCGTCTAACGGTTTCCCACCATCTCTCATTTTTCCCATTCTCTTTGATTCTTGAATAGGTTCTCATATAAACTAATTCACCTAATCCGTTGAAACCGAAAGGTGGCTTTTTTCTTTTGTATTTGTCTACAAAATTATCAGATAACTGAAATTGCATTGAAACTCCTTGTTAAAAATTAATGTTTTTTCTCTCAATATTAAATATCAAATTACTCAAAACCGTCCACTTCTTTTTGATGCGTTTTTAATTTATTTGCCAAAGTTTTTCGTAGAAACTCCTCCGAGTTGTCCATTTTCTTTTGCTGTTGAACGCCTTGTTTTGAAGTGGATTTATAGATATCAATCTTACCAAGTTCTGTATCCATTTTTGAAGGAAATGTTACTCCATCGATACCGAACCTGTTCTTGATAATGTGAAATCTTGCTGTTTTACTGACTTTATCTTCTACTTTTCTGGACATACTCATTACAAAATCCGCTATCATAATTTTAGAATAAGATTCTGATACCTTTGTGGCATCTATTACCTCTTCTTCTAATGATGAACGATTTGCTTGTGAAGCAGTCCATATAGGTAGATTAAATTCCCCTGCTAAAGCTCTTAAGTCTTCGTAAATTGACTCTAATATAAATCTTTTTTCTTTTCCAACACCCATTAAAATATCAGCATAGTCAACTAATACTATGTCTGGTTTTATTTGTTGTAATTCTAATTGTTTTAAGTGTGAACTTAATGTCTGGACTGATGCAGCTTTTGTTGGATAATACTTAATCATCAGTTTTCCAGATAGTTTTTCTAATTTTTTCTTGACATCATCTTTATAATATTTTATATTAGAAGTAGTTACTCCACTAAATATAGTATCGTATCTTAATCCAACATAATTTTCATTTAACTCTAATGAATAATGAACTACGGTTTTACCTTTCTTTAAATTATTTGCCCCAATACATTGTAAAGCCCAAGATTTACCAATACCTGCTGGTGCAACTATTACTCCAAGTTCTCCACCACCTAATCCACCATCCATTATATCATCTATTTCACCCCACCCACAATCAACTACATCTCTTGCTGATTTGGATAATCTTTCTTCTAAACTTACTAAATAGTCGTGTCCAATATCTCTTTCAGTTCCTGCTGACATAGCATCATCAACCAACTTTTTAATTTCATCATATTCTTGGTTTTCTAATAAAACTACTGAATCTATAATTGCATTTTTTAATTTTTGATTTTTACAAAACTTGATAGTTTCTTTTTGAGTAAATTCTAAATCACTTGATTCTCTAAAATTCCAAGCATCTTTTAATTTATCAACGATAGAAGTTTTTAAAACTTCATCTTCTACATCATTTATTTTTACTTTGATTACTTCTAATGTAGGACTTGTTTTAAATTCATAAAAATAAGATATAATGTTCTTAACTAACCACTTATTAGCATCAGAATCAAAATATTCTTCTTGTAGAATATCTGATATAGTCTGTAAAAATGTTTTCTTTACTAATAGTGAAGAAATAATTTTAGACTGAAATGAATTTCCAAAACTCGTTAGTTTCTCATTCTCCATATAACTTACTTCTGACCTCTTGTTTAATCTTTTGTTGTTGTCGTAAACGATATCTTTTACGGGCTTGTAACCTAATATCTTCTTTGTTTCGCTCATAATGTTCTCGTTGCCATTTTAATTGAGCTTCTTTTCTTTCTTTTTCTGTTTTGTATTTTACTTTTCTACCCATATATAAATATCATTTTTATTTTCAAAATCAAATAAATTTTTCCCAACTCTTTACATTAGTTTCTATATTTGTTAATCTCTTATCAATGATATCACAATACTC
>CEUS01121909.1_pt1 | contig 21289 bp, 16 predicted proteins | sample 427031 | NCBI WGS metagenome assembly CEUS01 (sample SAMEA2622837, study PRJEB7988) | marine metagenome | biome: marine biome (ENVO:00000447); feature: marine epipelagic mixed layer (ENVO:xxxxxxxxx); material: "saline water (ENVO:00002010), including plankton (ENVO:xxxxxxxx)" | depth 140 m | reverse complement strand
AAAATGATGATTCCGAAACTGTTCGACCAGGAAACGCTTGCGCAAAAATCCGCACTCGTCGAGGCAACGCGGCAAGTGCTACTTGGTACCAGTCCTGTCGCCATTGCCGCCGCTCTTAACGGCATGGCAGAACGTGAAGATGCGACCGACTGGCTGCCTGACATTCGAATCCCCGCATTGCTTCTCTGCGGCGTTTCCGACTCTATCACTCCAGCTGAAGAAATGCAGCGAATCGCAGAACAAATGTCCGATTCACAGTATGTAACGATTCCACAAGCAGGCCACATGGCACCGCTAGAAAACCCGCAGGTCTGTAACCGTGCATTGCGCGATTTCCTGGGAGCGTGAGGTCACCCCTGACCGTTAGCAACTGCAGCACGACCAATGCAATGGAATCTGTTCGGTCGGCCGTAGAACCCGCCCTGCCGAATAATCTGCTGCACCGGAAACCAACCCGGATCAAACTCATCGTCAGGCAGGAACAACCCGAATTGGAGTCGACTCCGAGGGGGATCCCGCAACCACCCCATTGACCAGCGAGGCACTGAAGCTCTGGGATGAGATCTTGATTACGTCACCCGCTTCATACACCCAGTCGCGCGTCCCGTAACTCAATTTGCTCGTACCAAAAAAATGGACATGCACATTACCAGGATGGCGGTGCTGGGCAAATTTGAAATGATGGTCTTCGCAATTAGAGAGGGAATGACACATGTGGCGTTCGCCACTCCACAACTCGCCGCTGTCGTAAATCGTATCACCGTTACGGAGTACCGTGCACTGTAGCGAAAGCTCCTGGAAGTCGCAGTCAAGAATCAACTCCGGTCCTATCGCACACTGGCGCAGCTTCGATGGCGCAAGGTACAGATAATTCAATTTTTCGGTCGCATGGTCTGACCACTCGTTTCCCAGCGCAAATCCCAAACGTCTTGCCTGTCCTGTCGCATCAATGACGTAACATCCTGCCAGCTCTGCTTCTTCTCCGCCATCTCGAGCGTAAGCTGGCAGCGTCAAATCCTGTCGATGCGATCTCAACACATGGCCATTCCCCTTGTAGAACCACTCGGGGGCAACGCCCCGCACCTCTCCAGCAGGCTTGCCTTCGGCGATTCCCATGGCAAACATCCGTTTCGAATCCGTCATCTCTGCTGATGACGATTCCTCTGCGGTGTGCATCTCATCACGTGATTGCATACTCCCCAAATGTGTTAACCCAGTACCCGAAACAAGCGTCCAATGAGGATCGGGATGATCCACGGGTAAATGCAAGAACGGAACGTCTTCGTTAGGCCCGCTGTTGAGCATCGACAGATAGTCAAGACGTTCTATCCCCGGACGCGACATCGCGTCCGCAAATAGTTCACGTAACGCACAGCCTGCTCGCTCGGATTCCTGAAACACGTCAATCACGCGTTGCCAATCGGAACGCACCGAGGTGATATCACATACTTCGTTTTCCGAATCCACAACCACACCAACTCGGCGACCGGCCCCAGGAATCTCGAACTGCACAACCCGCATGTTTGCTCCTTGAAAAAAAGCCTGTCTGCCAAAAGGCGGACAGGCTATTGAACGTCAATAAAGAGACCAACCAAATATCGCAAAAACTAGATCAACTCAGCCATCGGCTCGCGGTGCTCTAGTAAATAACGCGGCCGTCCGGACAAATCCGGTACCGTGGTGGTCATCGTATCGATCCCCAGCTGACGGTAGAGGGTGGCAAACACCTCCTGATAATGCACAGGACGATCTTTGGGAACCTCTCCCAAGCGATTCGTCGATCCAATTACTTGTCCCACGCGCAATCCGCCACCAGCGAGTAAACCGCAAGACACCTGCGGCCAATGATCGCGACCACCACCCTTGTTGATCCGCGGTGTCCGACCAAACTCTCCCCAAGCGACGACGCTAACATCATCCTGCAGTCCCCGATCGTGCAAATCCTGGACTAATGCGGTGATACCTTGATCAAAGCGTGCGAGCTGCACAGGCAGTCGTGTGAAATTGGCACCGTGTCGGTCCCAGCTACCGAATGAAAGTGTCACGCAACGCACTCCGGCTTCGACTAGACGCCGCGCCATGAGAAACTGATCCATACAGTGAGGGCCGGCATCTTCACCAAAAGCTGGCGCCAATTCACCACGGCCATAACGATCTCTAAGTGCCTTATCCTCACGCTCCAAATCCATCGCTTCTACCAGGCGACTCGAGGTCAGCACATCAAACGCGCGTTGGGAAAATGCATCTAAACCATCATACGCCTGGTCTGCCTCGCGTCGAAATGCATCAAAACTCGTCAATAAATTCTGGCGTTCACTCAAGCGATCAAGCGTGATCCCTTGCAACTTCATATTGGCCATTCCGGCACCATCTGGCTGAAACGGCGCGTCAGCCTTGCCGAGAAATCCGGGAAACCCTGGGTTGGAATAGGGGTTATGGCGACTCTTGATGCTGAGGCCGACAAACGGTGGAATCGCGCGATCCACTGGACCAAACTTATTGGAAACCACGGCACCCAACGACGGACGACCCGATTGACGCTGACCGGTACTGATCGGCCAACCGCTCATGCAAAGATCGGAGGCGTGTTGATCCGGACAACCATGCAAAGAACGAATGATGGCAACTTTGTCCATCATCTTCGACAGACGCGGCATATGCTCACATATCTGCGTGCCCGCCAGGTTCGTCGAAATAGGTTTGAAAGTTCCACGAATCTCTTTCGGCGCGTTCATCTTGAGATCGTACATGTCTTGGTGCGAAGGACCACCAGACAAGTAAATCATGATTACCGCTTTGTGGGGCAATTTTGATCCGCGCGCAGTACCTTGGGACTCTGCCTGGAGTATCTGCGGCAACGACAATCCACCCAGGGCCAAACCACCGATACGGAGAAAATGCCTGCGCGATGCGCCATCGCACATGCTGCGACGATTACCCAAGATCTCAAGCATGCCGTTGCCTCCCGGTCCAAACAGTGCGTGGCCTAACAACTGCCCCTGCAGGAGCTTATCGAATCGATAAGACCCGACGCAATACAAAAGTTTACCACACCAAAACAGAAACCTCCAACTCGTGGAGTGCTGGCATTCTCTCGACTGCTCACCGCTACGTTAATCCGCCAATAACCAGTTAGCGATAGCGACGGGGATCGCTGTCGCGGGTCCATTGAATGCCTCAATCTGCTCTGGCACACCAGCCGCAGCAAAGGCCTGCCGAGCGAGTTGCGGAACGCCCCCGGCTTCACCCGCAATCCACAGACGGTGGGGAGCCGACAAGGCCAGTAGGCCAGGCAAATCGCCATACTTTACTGCACCGGGAAGAAAATTGACGTCTCTGAACGACTTTAAATCGACAAACCGAAAACCCTGAGTGTCTATCGCAGCACGCTGCACTTGCTTACCCGCCTGACTGCGCGCAGCTGCAACCAGCGGGCCGGCACCATTTACGCCAACCAGGTGAATCGCGTCGGCGCCGTGTTCGTCGTTTCCACCCCAAGCAATTAATGTCAACAAATCCTGTGTGCGCTGGACAAAGACGGAGTCGTTGTAGCCATGGGTATAGCCAGCATAAGGGCTCGTAGAAACCGTACGGGATTGCTGCAGGGTTTTTCCATCTACGAGAAACTCTCCCTGGTAAATCAGATCGGCAGCCATGACGGCCGCGCCGCCATTCAATAACGCCTGAATGGGTGCGCGAGGCTTATCCGTTTCGTCATACAGGCCAGCCTTTCCTATGCCATCCACCCACACCACGACTTGTTTATTCCATTGGACTTGCTTGGGAAAGAGCGAGACTACTGGCAACTCCTGTCCGCTCGATGGCTTGCGCACGAGATCGGTGAATTCATAATAGTCACCGCGATCGGTCTTGGTACGTTTCTCGCGCTGCAACGGGTCCGAGGCCAAATCCTGGTTGTTGAGAATAACTCGAAATGCATTGCCCACAACCCTTCGGTACTCGCGCAACTCTGCGGGATTTGCTGGAACCAGCCTAGCCAATTGTCGATCCGAAACCTCCGACAGGTACCGCATCAAGTCCAGCTCATACTGGACCCCACCCGTTGGTTGCGGGTGGTCTTGGTTCCACACCGTTTTTTCTTCGTTGGCAAGCGGCTCCCAATCTTCTTCCACAATGGGTTCTGTCAATCCTAAATTCAGATACTTGTTGAACCAGGAGTACATCACTGCCCTGGTTACATAGTTGTAGTTGTGTGGAAAGTGTGTCAACGATTTGCAGAGCACACGATCCTGAACTCCTAGCATGCCGTACAAAGCTTGTAACTGCGGATATCCACTGGTCATCATCTCCTTGGTCCAGTCATCTGCCGCCGTCATCGCCTGGGGACGGGGTGCGAAAAGCGCTGTCAATTCTACGTTGCCAGTACCAACGCGCAACAAACAACAATTCTCACAGGTGCACCCCCCCTGCATCGACGTAGATACCATTCCCTGGGGAAAAGAAACAACCGGGCGTGAATCCAGCGCACCGACCAGTATGGTCTGCGTGCCACCGCCGCTACCTCCGGTCACGCCAAGGCGACGTGCATCGACGTCAGGCAGACTACACAGGAAATCAAGCGCCCGAATTGAATTCCAGGTCTGTAACGCCATCATACTCTGGAGCCGTAATTCAGCTTGCGTACTGTAGAGCCCCCAACGTTCTTTGGTGTCGACAATCGGACGCTGATCCGGTCGCAAGCGATGCGGAATTTGCACGCTATCCGCGTATCCCACCATATCGTAAATGAACGTAACGCATCCCATTCTCGCCAACTGCGCACAACGCGCAATCTTGGGAAAACGTCCACTCCCTTCAAATCGTTCATGCCCCTGGACGATAAACTGTCGGATTCCATCAGCACCATGATCCTGCAACCGCCCCCCATGGCCGTGGGGACAAAGCACAGCTGGAAGCTTGCCTTTTTTCCCGCTTGGTCGAAAAAGTAAACCGGTGACAAAATGCTCAGGAACACTCTCGAAATAGACTTTTTCGACCGTGAAACCAGGCCGTTCCACGCGTCCGTGCACAACAGCATTGAGAGGCGTTCTTTCCGGTAAAGGCCAGAGTCCAGTCGCGACCTGGACTCTTAACCGCAATTGGCTGGCGCGCTCCTCCCAAGCGGCTTTGGTCGACGGCACTTTAAAAGGAAAAAAACCATTGAGGTTCGTCAGATCGCCCAGGCGGCGATCCTGAGGGACTTTTCCTTGAGGGAACACACGTGGACCAGCAGATTGGCCAATCGTCGCACTGACCAACACCGCCAGAAACAAAGACCATTGCATGGTCGTAATGAACAGGGATCTCCAAATCGATTTCATTTTCGTCTCCTGGTCGTTTCCCCGGGGAAAGTGCTAAGTCAAGCTCTCTTACTGTTCTGCATTCCGACTACGGCGTCAAGCAACCATCGGGAGAGATTCATGCCGCTTCGTCTCCAGAATGTTCCTCATTTCGAGAAAGACAGCGAGTCTGGAGGCAGGAATGCGCGTTGCGAGACCGACAGCCCCATTTCAGACGTCGCCTGCTACCAGACCCAATCGCCTCCCCTTACCGTGCGTTTGGTGGTTTGACACTGTGAGCAAAGACCGCGAGGCACCGGCTGATTCGGTTTACACGCTTCTGTATCTGCCCAACAAAATCTTTATGTCTCCTCTGACTCCCGCAGCGCTGGCGCCAGGTAGTCAAGTAAATCACTAGCGATCAAGGAAATTTGCCCTAGTTGCCGGGCTGCCAGGTCACCTGCACGTCCATGCACATGAACTCCCAACTGCGCCGCATCCCACGCCGACAATCCCTGACTGATCAAGGCGGCAATTACCCCAGTCAAGACATCTCCCGATCCAGCTGTCGCCATACCTGGGTTACCCGTCGCATTTCGGACCGACCGGCGGCCGTCTGTAATCAATGTTTGTGAACCTTTTAGCACCAATACAATGCGATGTCGCAGGGCGAGTTTTGCAGCCGCCTCTTCGGCCGTCAGCGATTCCAAGGCAGCCTGCTCCTGCAACCGCCGAAACTCGCCCAAGTGCGGCGTGAGCACACGTTCGCCTCCCGGAGCAGCAACTCCATCGCGCCGCGCCGCCAGCGCATTCAGTGCATCCGCATCGACAACCATTGGTTTCTGTAACGTCTGATACAATTCGTCAACAAAGGAAACCAATTCAGGAGACCGGCCTAAACCAGGTCCACAGGCAACGCACGTCGCCCGCTCGACCAGTGGCACCAACTGGTCAAGACTCGTAGCGGCGATGCGGCCTTCTCCGTCCGAATGCAAGGGTGTCGTCATATAACAAGGTTCAAAGCCGGCTACCGTTTCCAGACAAACATCGGGAACCGCCAAGGTGACCAATCCAGCGCCACCTCGCAAAGTAGCTTTGCCAGCCAGAGCAATCGCACCACTCATACCGCGAGACCCACCAATCAACAACGCCCTGCCGTAGTCTCCCTTGTGCGCGGAAGGCAGACGCGGGGCCAGTCGCGGCAAGCCTGGCGATGGCGTTCGCTCGCTCATGGCTGATCAGACCGGTGCTTACGCGTCGCAATCAATCCCGCGATGTAACCTGCCTTGAATCCAGCATCGATGTTGACAACGGTCACATTCGCAGAACAACTATTGAGCATTGCCAGCAAGGCAGTCACTCCCCCAAAACTGGTACCGTATCCAACACTACTCGGCACACCAATCACAGGACAATCGACGTAACCTCCCACGACACTTGGTAAAGCACCCTCGAGTCCTGCCACTACAATCACTGCATCCGATCCGCGGATCTCGCCAAGTCGTTCTGGCAGTCGGTGAGGACCCGCTACGCCAACATCCTGAATCAACGGTGCTTCGATGCCCATCCATTGCAGTGTCTCGCAGCTCTCCTCCGCCACATGCCGGTCCGTCGTTCCTGCCGTGATGACCGCCACTCTGCCAGCGGTCACTGCCTCTTGCCTGGATTCAACAGCAATCCGAAAAGTCCGCGCCAGTTCGTTGTAGTGTCCTTGCGGGAAGGTCTCCTGCAAACCCTCTGCCTGGCCTTCATCGATCCGTGTTACCAATACGGCTTGTTCAGCTTGCAACAGCCGGTGCACGATTTCTTGAATCACGGACAGAGACTTACCTTCGCCAAAAACCGCCTCGGGAAATCCGCAGCGGGCTTCACGGTTAAGGTCGAGTGTTACCGGGGATGTCTGTTGAGAAACTTCACTGGCCAAGTGTGAAACAATGTCCTCCAGGGGCAACTTTTCGTGTGACACATCTTCTCCGATCGGTCCAGCTTTTTCAGTTTCCATGCCTCCATACTAACGCGTTTTCCCCGTAGCAGCGACCGGCAGCCAAAATCTCTTGGACTCGTCCTCTTGCCGGCCCACCAGCTATGATTGAAAACTAGGAATCGCCCAGTCTCACATTCACGTGTAACCGCAGTGAAGGCATACATGCCAAGCCTCAACTGCTCGCCGGAATCGTCAGGCGCGACCTGTGAGGCAGGAAGCTTTCTCACGCAATTCATGACAGGTAGTTTGATGAACATCTTTCTGATCGGTTATCGGGGAACCGGAAAATCAACGGTGGCAGAACGGCTCTCCGCCAAAACTCAAATGCCCTGGATTGACGCCGATGAGTCCATCGAAACGCTGGCTGGGTCCTCGATCAAGGAGATTTTCTCGGAGCAAGGTGAAAGCGTCTTTCGAGACCTGGAAACAACGGTATTGGAAAACTTGCAACAACGCGATGGCTGGATTCTCGCCTTGGGTGGAGGGGTCATTGTACGCAATCAAAATCGACGCATCCTGTCTCAAACAAGTCCGGTATTCTGGTTAACTGCCCAGGTTGGCACGATCCAATCACGACTGTCCGCGGATCCCAATACGGACCAACGCCGTCCGGACCTCACCGCCGCTGGCGGCGTTGAAGAAATCAACGAAATGCTAGAGCGGAGGGAACCTCTATACCGCCAGTGCGCCGACCACATCGTGCCCACAGATAACCGGACATCCGACGCGATTGCGGATCAGATTGTCGAGCTCCTGTCGCAAGAGCCACATGCTGGGAACCCTCTTGACTGAAATCTCTTGTCTGAACCGGTTCAGAGTAAGGAAGACAGGCCAAGAGAGAGTGCTGGTAACGGCGTGAACTAAGCTGCTACCGCGCATGCTGACGGCCGCAGTGGCCTGCCCAGCAGGGGTACAAGATTGGCTCGGTGTTCGATTTCGCGCGTGTTCGGTATGCTCTGTAAGATAGTCAACGTCATTACACGATGCTATTCGCTGCGAGCAGGTCCGGTTTTCCAGTACTGCATTACCCGCAAAACGCCGTCACCCTTGAACCGTCGTCCTGACTTACTCCCCATTACCCCGAGCACGCCGCAACACCCCACAGGGCGCTAGTGTGGACTTGATCCTGGACATCAACCCGACTTGGAGATTGGTCTGCCTGTTCGTACTGGGGACCGTCCTGGGCGGTCAAATCAATCGGGGAATCTACCGGCTCGCCTGGTTCCCCCGTGCCATTGGCCCCTGGTCGAAACCCCACGCAGACGCGACCCAGCGGCGTTGGTTCGACTATCTGCCCGTAGCGGGCTGGTTGACCTTGCGTCGCGAATGCCATCTCCACGGTGCCGCGTACTGGCTGCGGCCCCTTGCTCTCGAAATCCTGGCAGGCCTGGGCCTGGCTGGCCTCTATTGGTGGGAAGTTCTCTCCGATGGGTTGGCGCCCGTGGGTCCCTGGCAAAGCCGATCAATACTCCAGCTTCACGGCCAGTTTCTGTCACATGCACTACTACTTTGCTTGATGACCGTCGCAACATTCATCGACTTTGACGAAAAGACCATTCCCGACACGATCACCGTTCCCGGAACTCTCTGTGGACTTTTTCTTGCTGCCCTCCTGCCAGCATCTCCCTTGCCAGTTCCACACCCTGACAACGGCCAGGTTGTCACGCTGCTGACAACCACTCCTAACATCTGGCCCGACTGGCTAACTCCTTCTCGTGGGCTCCTACTGGGATTGGGTATCTACGCATGCTGGTGTTTCGCTCTGGCACCAAAAACATGGACGCTGCGATACGGCTGGAGACGAGCCTGCTCGCTACTAGTTGCCAGCATGATCAAGAACGGTCGTTACCGGATACCACTGGGATTGCTCTTTGGTGGGCTGGCCAGCATTCCCTTGGCCTGGCTGGTGTTGGAGCAAGGCTGGCCAACGCTCTTCAGTGCGTTGGTCGGTCTGGCTTTTGGCGGCGGACTCGTCTGGTCTGTTCGCATTATTGCCGGAGTCGTACTTGGCAAAGAAGCGATGGGATTTGGTGATGTCACCTTGATGTCGATGATCGGCGCATTTCTCGGCTGGCAAACTGGACTGCTGACATTCTTTCTGGCTCCAGGCGCGGCCGCCTTGATCTCGATCGGACAGTGGTTTCTGACTCGAAATCGTGAAATCGCGTTTGGACCTTATCTTTGCTTGGCTGCTTCGATCTTGCTCGTCAGTTGGCGTTGGGTGTGGGCCGCAACAGGCATGTACTTTGAACTTGGCTGGTATATCCCGTTGTTAATCCTGCTTTCACTCGTTCTGATGTCACTATTCCTGGGAGGCTGGCGTCTGATTGAAAGCTTTTTATTTTACCCGAGGGACTCACGCTAGTTTACTGCTTCAGTACCCGGCACACTGAGTTTGGATAACCACGAACCGTTTTCCTGCCTCTTCAGGGATTTCTGTCGCTTCAATGACAGAGTTTTTTTCCGTACACCAATTCCATTTTGGCGTTCTTTGGTAAAACAAGCAGATAAGAATCACAGGTCTTTATACGCAGACTGGCACATACCTATGCAAACCAGCACGATTACGTCCGACACCCTTTCTTCTTCAGTGATTGCGGTTCCTCCGCTGGCTCGCAATAGCGATGAAACCCTGAACACACCAGAAAATGAAAAACAAATTCGACACCTTGAATCGGGGGGCGTGACTACCCTTCTCTACGGCGGCAATGCCATTCTCTACCATGTTGCGCTCAGTGAATATGCAAGTCTGTTGGAATTACTGGCTACGGCGGCAGCCGAAAACACACTTGTAATTCCGTCCGTTGGCCCAGCGTATGGAACAATGATGGAGCAGGCCGCTGTACTTCGCGAGTTCGCTTTTCCCACAGCCATGATCCTCCCACAGCGCGATGTCACCACATCAAGTGGTGTCGCTAGTGCAGTCCGCAGGTTTGTGGAAAAGATAGAACGCCCGGCGTTGCTCTACATCAAGCACGAAGGTTACATCGACGTGGCGGATGTCCGCAATTTGATCGAGGACAACCTGCTCTCTGGAATCAAATATGCGATTGTCCGAGACGACCCCAGCGAAGACAACTACCTGCGATCTTTGACAGACAATGTTGATACGGGACGCGTGGTGAGTGGCATCGGCGAACAACCGGCTTTGATTCATCTGCGCGACTTCAAACTCTCCGGTTTTACCTCAGGCTGTGTCTGTATTGCCCCCTATCGGTCAATGGAGTTGTTGCACGCTCTGAAATCGGGAGACTACCCAACTGCAGCGAAGATCCAGAACTCCTTCCGTCCACTGGAAGATCTCCGCAATTCCATAAACCCAGTCCGCGTGTTGCATCGCGCTGTAGAGCTCGCTGGAATCGCCCAAATGGGACCCTTGCTGCCACTCTTGTCCGATGTCGATCCCGGCCAGGCTTCGGGTATCCAAGATGCGGCCTGTCAGTTACTTGAATGGGAACGACAAGGCGCGAAGTCGTCCGCCTCTTGAGTAAAGACCTGCTCGCAAGAACGTTATTCGGTGTTTTGGGACAGTCTCACGATCCCTGCGGTGGCACCATACATCAAGGTGTTCCAGCCTCTTCGTGCAAACTTCGGATACCAGCCTGCCCTGAGAGAATGCGCTGGCGCACCCAGCAAAAATAGATCAGCACACCACCCAGGCAAAGACTCAGTGACGTCCACGTCGCGCGACGAAATTGCATCGGAATGCTGAGAATCGAAATGATCAGTAGCAACCAGATAATCGCGACCAACGCGACTCCAGGCCCGCTCCGGCCTAGCGAAAAGGTCCCAAAGCGAGGAGACATCGCATGGCGTCCCCGCAAATAGGAACAAATCGTGACCAGATAGATCACCGCCGGTAAAACCGCAGCTGACTGAATGAGGTCTTGCAGCGAGTCTGAGAACAGCTCTGCCAGAATGCCAACTAACAGTACCAGCACGACGGCCGCAACGGGTACGGAAGTTTTCGAGGGCACTTGTTTGAAAACATTACTAAACGGAAACACATTGTCACGAGCCATCGCGTAAATCAGGCGCGAACCAGACGCCATGATGATCAATCCGCAAGCAAATATGGAGACGCCAACCAGGACAAAAAAACCGGCTCCAACCAGGCTTCCCAAGTTGCTTTCAATAATCGTCGGTAGTGGGTACGGTTCCTTTTTCACAGCTTCCAGATCCTCGATCCCCAGCGACGTCAAGACCAGGAACAAGGTTCCTACGGTACCGCTGACCACGACGGACCAAACGACCGCCTTGGGAACGGTTCTTTCGGCATTGACGGTTTCTTCGGACAGGTTGGCCGCAGATTCAAATCCGACCAGTGTGTAAGCACCCATCAAACAGGCCATCAGAAAGGCCTGCCAGTAAGGTCCCTCCTGCTCGACAGCCGCAGGTACCGAGGGCGTTTCTGGACCAGAAAGTTCACCCGCCGATTCAAACTGGGCACCGCGTTCCCAGAGGATTTCCCCAGACGGTTGTTTGTAGATCATCAGACCAGCAAACAAGACAACTAATCCAACCATGCCAACGACTTCGGTAAAGACGGCAACCGAATTAATGAGATTGGCCAGTCGCACTCCAAGCACGTGGATTAATGCCTGAGTCACCATCGTCATACAAACGATAACCTTGAGCCAAAGTGAAGATTCATCAACTCCCGCAACATAACCAATGACCGACGCCAAGGCGTGATCGACTGAGGGCACGACGATGATCAGAAAACAAACCGCAACCCAACCGGTAAACCAACCCCAACCAGGACCCGCCAGCCGCGTCACCCACTGGTAGGAATAACCCGTCAAAGGCATTCTGCCAGCCAATTCAGCAAAAACGAGAGCCACCAGTAACTGGCCAATCGTAACAATGGGCCAGGTCCAGAAACCAGCTGGGCCAGCACCGTCGAGAACAAGCGAGTAGTTCAGAAAGATGCCAGTCGTGATCGAAATAAACGAAAACGCAACGGCAAAGGAACCGAACAAGCGAATAGTACGTCGCAGTTCCTGCTTGTAGTGGAAGGTCGCCATGACCTGCTGATCACTTTCGGATCCCCGTTGTTCCCCATTCAACACAATCAAGTTCCTTCATCAACTTGCTGACAAATCACACGGTTCGATGCGCCACATCCATGACCTGATCCACTGGGTCCATAAACAACTGACCTGGCGGATCCCACAATGAACCGGGAAATGGGCACTCTGTAAAGCAGCAAACACAAGAAAGCTCAAAACACACCCCGCATTCACCTGCTGGTGAAAAGGCGGCTTGCGCGCACTGCAAGCCCGCTCAACGGTGGTTTCCAGGTGCCCTGGTAAGACTCTCTGCCAAATCGTTATTTGCTTCCATGACACCTGGCAAGAATCCATCGGACAACGAGTGTACTCAAAAAGATTCTTCGTCCCAGCGCTGTGAATCGGCTCAACGCTGCAGAATTCACGGGGCGCAGCAGTAAATTCCGCCGCCTGGGACAACCTGAAGCAACCGACCTCCCAGTGGCACATGTTCTGCAAGGAAGTCTATCGATGTGGAAGAGTTTCCTCTATAGAAAGTCCCATGCCATGCTGAGAACTCCCCTCCCGCTACTCTACGCATCGCTAATCTTTCTGGCCTGGTTGCCTTTGGGCAATGCGGAGAAGCGACCGCGACAAATGGGACAATTTCAACCAGCACACAAGGAAGACGTCGCTATCCCTGTCCCCAGGAACGAGCAACGTGACTGGCTGGCAGAACGACTGCTGGAAAATGTTTCATCCCGGCGACAACGTCAAGTGATACGTACCAGGCTGGAGCGAATGTCAGCGGACCAGATCGAAACGCTGGCACGGTTCTACATGCGCCAGCTACGGCACACGGTAGCACGACTCGAAGACATCCCAAGGCGGCGTCATCATCTCCGGCGCCACGCGGACCACCTCTTCTGGAACCAGCGCATAAGGTACGTTCCAGTGATCAGCTGGCTACCGCAAGGAACCAGTTTCCAAGCGTCAGGTCTTATCTCTGCCGACCGAAGATCCATACGAGTCTCAGCCACTCCAGTCTTTTCTAGAATCGACCGTGTCGATCTGTATCCACTCTACCGCTACCCACAACCAAACTTCCAACCACGACAACGCCGCACACGTACCACACAGCCGCAAGTCTGGTACGACGGATTACGGACTCGCACCGGCAGTTTGCCCGTGAACACAAACCGTCGATGAACGCTCGACGATCACACACGTTAACGATGCGCCCGTTGACCGCAACCCTGCGGCACAGAAACAAATCATGATGTGTGCTCTCGCAGCAACAGGGTGTACCGGCAAATTACCCCAAGTCGCTGAAGACAGCCAACTACCATCCGTCAGCCCCCTTCCTTGACAACATCAGTCTGGCTGTTTCAAGGAAATGCCTGAGGGCCATTTCGCCCCCTGGTTAATCCAGTCTGCCAACAGTCGGACTTGTTGACTGGTCAATGCCGGAAACTTTCCACGGCTACGCAACGGGGGCATCTCCAAGTCCTCAATCTGATCTGCAACCTGTCGAAGCAAGCGACTTTGTGCTGCCTGGCCAGGTACAATCGGAGGCAAATCACTCTCACCACCTGCAATCAAGAACACGCGACGCGTTATACGAAACCCCGCTTCAGGTCTTGAACCACTATGGCACCCTACGCATGACCGCTCCAGAATCGGCTGGATCTGTTTGACAAAGTCCACTGTCTTTGCAGGACCAACAGGCTTTGGCTCACTGGAAACCACAGACGGTTTCCGATTCGTAACCGCTGAAGTCGCGTAATCGATATCGACGACTGGCCCAATGGGCTGCATGGCAAGTAACAATGCCATAGAAGCCCAAGCTGTCGCCGGCGCAGAAATCCACTGATGTTCGTCGTGTGGAAATTCACTGTCAAAGTGCGTCTGGAAAGGCCAGGTACGACTCTCAACGTACCAAGACCCATCAGTAAATTGGGTACGGAGTAGAAATCTCATCCCACTCTGATACACCTGGTGTGTTACTGGCACGCCACCAGCGACACGCAACGCCACCAGAGCCTGTCCCGTCGCCCAGGCGTCACTCTCCAAGCCAGAAAGTTGGGCCCATCCGCCATCCGCCCGTTGTTGCTCAACCAATTTGTCAACTAAATCCACCAGTTCGGGGGCAGGGACACCGGCCCAACCTAGGCCCAGTAATTTCAGTGCATATTCCTGTTGCAATATGGGGTCAGCACGTTGCAACCACTTGCGGGCACGATCAATCCGACTAGCTGTTTCCTCTTCTCTGCCCTCCAACGCGTAAAGCTGCAGTGAGCGCATCGCTAATACGGTCGCTAAGATCTCAGATCCACCCAAGGGAGGCCGCAGCATCCCGGGAACCCAATGCCCATCCGGACGTTGAATGTTAGCGAGGTACCAAACCAGTGCATCAGTTACTTCATCGCGAGGATATCCCAGCATGGCAAATCCCAACATGCCATAACCGATGAAACGAGGTGCGACGGGAACAGGCCTGTCCATCTGGTAAGCCCGCTCAATGCGTGGACGCCAGGACTTCAACTGTCCACGAATCATGCGGTCTATCGACTCGTCATCAACCAGCAATCCTCGATCTCGCGCCCATCCAATGGCCACGGATGGCAAGTTCTGGTGATGACAAGAGACACAGTTTTTGCGTTTCTCCAGAAAAACATCCGAGCTGTGTTGCAGTAGAGAAATCGAAGCCTGCAAACGACGCTTGAGCATTGATTGCATGTCTGCGGGATCGAGACTGTCCACACGATCAGGAGTTTCGGGCCGCTGCCTGTCTACAGGATCACTGGCTTCATGTCTCGCCAGTAACTCCAGGACTCGTGGAAAGCCTCGCTTCTTCGCCCAGGTCAGTACCGTCTCGCCCCGTTCATTACGAATATTCAGGTCCGCTCCTTTATCAACCATACGTTTAATGATCTCAGCGTCTCCCACTTCACTGTACGCGGACAGAACCACAGGCGGCACACCACCGGGATTAAGGTGGCGATCCAATCGCGCCCCTGCTTCCAGCAACCTCTTGATGATCGCTGGTTTTTGCGCCAGCAGTGCGGCAGTCAAAGCACTGCGTCCTTTTCCATGATTCGGATCTGCGCCGTGACCTAACAACAGGTCCACCATTTGCTGGTCACCTCGGCCGGCCGCCAGCGACAGGTCCGAGGCTCCGTTGGTTTCAGAATTTTGACGGGCACCACGATTGAGTAACACCTTGGCAGTTTCCAGTTCACCCGCTCGAACAGCATTGCGAAGTGCACTAGTACCTCTGCGATTCGTCACGTGCAGGTCTGCGTTACGCTCCAACAGTAAACGCACGACGTCGACTGAGGAAGCGTGTGCTGCGGCGATGATCAAGGGCGTATTTCCCAGCCTGGTCTGAACATTCGGGGCTGCCCCTGCGTCAAGTAGCATGCGAACTTTTGCGAGTTCGCGCACACCCCATACAAGCGCGGTCACACCAGCTTGATTAGTTGCATTCGGATCGGCGCCATATTTCAACAACAAACGCACGCTAGTCTCACTGCCTCGCAACGCAGCATAGGCCAAAGGACTCGTCCCGTCCTGCATGCGCAAGCTGACAGGTGTTCCTTGGCGCAATAAACTGGCCAACAGGTCTGTTTGATCACGACGAATCGCCTGAAATAGCGGATGGTCCGCAACGGCGGCAGTCACGCTTCCGAACAACAACCCTGTGATCACAAGAACACGCAACAACTTCACAGCTCGATCACACATGGAACTTGATCTCCTTGTGTCAGCGCACGCACCAGTAGGCCATCACGACTGGCACATCTTATGAGATTTACCCAGCAACGCACAATTAAACGAGAACGCTCTTCAGGCCCACTGGATAACTGAGAATTCCAGTGAGCCTCAATCTATAGCCTGCCTCAGAAAAAGACCGGAAAAGGTGATTCACTCACTGCGTTCCATAAACGATCATATGTAGTTTCAATACGGAAATAACGTCTGCCGAGCGCAAGAACAAGGAACGGGTTCCTCCCGCAGAATACATGAGACATCCCATTTCAGGAATTATTCCCCCGCTGGTCACCCCTTTCCGCTCTGATGGAACTATCGATGAACATGCCTTACGTTCGGAAACTGCTTATCTCGTCGAGACCGCCAAGGTGCACGGGCTGGCGGTCTGCGGAAGTACGGGGGAAGGTCACACCTTGTCGACGAGCGAAACACGTCTGATCACAAAAATCGTAACGGACGAAACCTCGGGACAAGTGCCAATCATCACCGGCATCATCGCTAACAGCACAGAGACGGTGATCGAACGTGGAAAAAGTGTAGAGGATCTCGGTGTGCAAGCACTTCAGGTGACACCACCCCATTACCTGTTTCGACCTGATGACGATGCGATGGAGCAACATTTCGCTCGTATCGCGAAAGCCACACAAACACCTGTCATGATCTATAACGTGGTACCTTGGGCCTATCTGTCACCAGACCTGCTGGTTCGCATCCTCAACCAGGTCGAAGGCGTCATCGGTGTCAAGCAAAGTGCGGGTGACTTGAAGTTGCTAGCCGATCTCATCACCAGAGCAGGCCCTGACGCGCGCATCATGACCGCCGTGGACGCTCTGTTGTTTCCGTCTTTTTCACTGGGTGCCGTGGGTGCAATCGCCGCGATCCTGACCGCAGTTCCTCAACTATGCGTCGCGTTGTGGGATGCGGTAAATGCGCATGAAATTGAGCGAGCGAAAGAACTACACGAGCATCTGCTACCAATCTGGGACGCGATTTTTGACGACAATTTGCCCGCCAATGTCCGTTATTGCATGGAATTGCAGGGACGCGAGGGTGGCGTCCCACGCGCTCCGATGCCTGCTACGGGAGTTCATCAACAGCAGCCCATTCGGGAAGCTCTTGCTGCAGCAGGAGTCATCTGAAGCATCATTTCGACAGCGGCTCTGTCCAGCCCCCCGTGGCGCCAAGTACCCGCAGTGACTCGTACAATAGACTATAGGCTGTCCGCTGATTCGCAACGCGATAGGATCTTTCCGCGCTATGCCCCCGCCAGACACGGACCCAAAACCGCAACCGATCTACCGAGAAGTAACGTCTCTCGGGCTTTGGGGAGAAACGCTGGCGACTGCCTCCCCCTCGTTGAAGAGCAATTGCCCCGCCTGCCACGCCGCCGCCGTGTACTTCGAGACTGTCTCGCTCTCCCACACGATTCGCTTTCTGGTGTTTCCGGTATGGACGTTCCGTAAGACGCTGGCCACATGCAGCGAATGCCAGGTGCGTTCTCGAGTGTCGGTTGAAAACGTACAACAACTGTCTACGTTCTCGGCAGATCGTATTGCAGAGACACTCGTTCCTGAACGCCATCAACCGTGGACCGGACAAAGCACGGTATGGGCATTGGCCGCCGTCAGCTTCTGCTGGTTTCCAATAATCGGCCTGATTATCTGCATACTCGCATGGCGGAACACAAAACAGGTGCAAGGGGGACTGGGTATTCTTTTGATCGTCGCCTCGGGCATTGTTGCGTCCCTCTTCACCGCACCCATACTCGTTGGGCTTACCGTGTGGGGGATCGGTGCAATCACGTGATTCGCAGCCACTCTGTTTATCGCGATTTGATTTTTCTTTCCAGGATCAGTTTTTTCATCATTGTCGCACAACGAAGTGTCATGTCGCCCATTGACGTTCCCACCCCATCAGATCGCCACTCCTGGCTGCAACGGACAGCCAAGCAAATCCAACAACCGTTATTCTATTGGGCGATCTGCGCCGCTTTCCTGGCCAGCAGTGTGCAACGCGGCCCTGACTTTATGCAGTACCTGGACTGGTCGCGGGCAGCTGTACACGGGGATATTTTCTTGCTCGATTCTTTTGTGGAATCACCGCAGGGTGTCCCCTTATCACAATGGTGCGCCGGCCCCGGACTGGCAAGTGCAACAGCTGTTGCCCTGTGCGAAACGTTTGGACCGCTGGGGTTCGTTGCAAAACACGGCGTATTTGTGACTGCGGCGTTTTTTTCAATGGTCTTCTGGTGGAGTTTCACAAAACTGCTCGCCACGCTAACCGGTGGACAACGAAGCACAGTTCTCTATGGGCTCTGTGCCGGGTTTCTCGGCACACACCTCGGATACTATTCGATTACTAGCGGTTCGGAGCTCTTGGCGCTAGCACCCGTATCAGTACTGGCAGTCGAATTAGTTCAACCGATGTATCGGCGCGCCAATAGCGTCATCCTGGTTGGGTGTTGCACTGCAATTCTGATTATGATTCGCCCCTATCTAGTTCTCTATGCGCTGCCCACCCTGACGATGACCGCAGTTCGGTTGCTGCAGGAACCACGCATCCTCCTGCGCATCTCTTATTTGTTTTTGTTGGCCATTCCACTTGTCGCCAGTTGTTTTCAAGTCGGACAGGTTAATTCCTGGATGACGGGAGAATGGACACAGTCGCCGTACGTCTTTGGCAATCATGACTTCCACAGCTTCGACTTCGCCTCACCCGAGATTATGGCTGTCCTCTTTCACCCACTACATGGATGGCTCATTTATCACCCCCTGTACGCGTTAGGATTTGTCGCTGCCTCCGTCCTGGTAATGACGGCTACAGACCGTCGCGAGCGTCTACTCTGGGCAACATCCCTGCTGCTCGTCGGAATCCATCTCCTGATCCAATCGGCCTGGTATTGTTGGTGGCTGGCAGCGGATTGGTCCTTTGGTATGCGTGGCATGACACCGGCCGCAATACCAGCTATCGCTGCGATTGCTCGACTTTACACTCAGATTTCGCAGCGTCATACAAGCCATTCGTGCCAACCGAAGTCGCTGACAATCATTCGCACAATCACCGTGCTTTGCTGCCTGTGGTCGTGGCTTCTGATGATTCAGGGAATCACTGCCTTTCATTCCTACACCGCCCTGATGGAAGCGCAATGGTCAAGCCTGCAAATGAACGCCACGTCAGGTGGCACGCTACTGGGGCGCTATGTAGATCCATACAATCGGATCATTAGCCTTAGCTTCGCGGGCCTGTTCGCATTCCTTTCATTGGGCAAGCAAGCCCTCGCCACTTCGCCCGAAAACGAGCCCGCTCAACGTAACATGCGGGTGTCTGGTCAGCCTTTTACTAACCTCTTGCTGGCGACCTTCGTCCTCGATTATCTCGTCTGGGGATGGCTCGCCAATACCTGGGGACTCGTCCAGTACGCCACACTTGTCGGTGCATTGGCGCTACTTGTTTTGACCACCGGGCGCTGGCAAGTCGAACGATTTCAACAAGCGATGCCAGCTGTTGCAAGCGCAGTTACCGCATTGGTGTTCACGCTGATGCTCGTCTGGTTTGTTCGCGTTGCGTTTCCTACGGAGGCTTATCTTGCTTCCGGATCTGTAGCACCCCGATCCTTTCGGTGGAAAACTGATTTCTACGTACCTGCGGCTCAAGGCCATTACGAAGAACTGCTATTACTTGCTTCCCGTGAATCCAAGAAACAGAAGTTACGTCAGTTTCTCGCACCCTACGGACCCAAGGCAGATGGCCGCCTCTTGAGCCCCAGCACATCAACGCCGTGACCGTCTGACCGCCAACCTGCGAGGATATCCAAATCTGAATTCAATCACCCGAAGCACAAGCAACGGGGAACTGCAGTCACTCGCAACAGAGGCATTCGGAACGACAAGGACACGACATGTCAGAGCCAGAGCCCCTGCGTCCTGCGCGTCGACCGCGCATCCCGCTAACGCGAAAACTCCTTTATTCATGTCTGATTACGGGAAGTCTATGTTTGTCACTGGAATACTTATTGCGTTGGATCATCGACGATAATCCAACGGAAGCAACTGCTGAATCGTTGCACACGGAATACGACCCACAGATAGGCTGGGTCAATAAGGCCGATTTTTTCGCCGCGGATTTATACGGCGCGGGCAAACACTTGCAAACCAATTCCCAACGCTTGCGCGCCGCGGACAACTACTCTCCGCATCCTCCGTCCAACAAAATACGCCTGATTTGTTCCGGCGATTCCTTCACACTGGGATACGGCGTCGGCAATCAACACACCTGGTGTGCACAGCTTGAAACGCTCGATCCAGGAATTCAAACCGTAAACATGGGCCAGGGTGGTTATGGTATCGACCAAGCGTACCTCTGGTACCAGACAATGAAGAGTCAACTCCGGCACCACGTGCATGTGTTTTCTTTCATCTCTATAGATTTTATGCGCGCGACGAAAACAGAGTTCCTCGGATATGGTAAACCTCTCTTGCGTGTCAATGACAACCGGTTGCAGGTCACCAATACTCCTGTTCCAGACCAAAACACCGCCTTGAGGAAATGGATGGATCGTTCCGGTACATTCCGTTTATTGCGCAACTTTCGTTCCAGGATGCCGGCCCGAGAAGAATCCAGCCAACATGCCGAGGAATTGGCCGTCTATCTCTTCAACCAATTGCACACGGAACATCACGCAAGAAATCGAACACTCGTGCTGGTACACCTTCCGCTGCGTGACGACTACTTTAGAGGCGCCGACTCGTGGCGTCGTTTTCTGAAAACTCAAGCAAGAAAACACAAGTGGATCTACATCGATTTGCTGGCGGGATTTCAAGAACTTGCGTTACCAGAGATCGAGTCGATGTATTTAGGGCATGACCTGCCCTTTGCAGGCGCGGCTGGACACTACAACGAAAAAGGCAATCGCTTCGTAGCTGAGTTACTGCTTCCTGAACTCTTGAACATCCCTATGATTCGGGAACAGTACCGCGGGTTAACTGCGGCATCAGCAGGATCACCCAGCGCACCTTCACCTGCTCCCGGCGATACTTCTGGACCTTGAGATTGCACCGGAAACGGAAGCAGCACAGGTTATGACAGCCGCTACTGCATCAAAGCGTACTCGGCGGACAATCCGTGTCCATGATCAATGTAACCGTCCGCACACACGGAAAGCACTTCCCGCGATTACAATGCCCCCGCTGCCATGGGGCATCAACGCTGCTATTTCCATGTACTGGCGTGGACGTCCATTTGGATTGATGACAAATCAGCGA
>CEUS01027287.1_pt1 | contig 21314 bp, 23 predicted proteins | sample 427031 | NCBI WGS metagenome assembly CEUS01 (sample SAMEA2622837, study PRJEB7988) | marine metagenome | biome: marine biome (ENVO:00000447); feature: marine epipelagic mixed layer (ENVO:xxxxxxxxx); material: "saline water (ENVO:00002010), including plankton (ENVO:xxxxxxxx)" | depth 140 m | reverse complement strand
CACTCATCCAAAAATATTTTATTCCACTTATCTGTATATGTATTCTTTAGCATCTCCTGAAAAACTGGCCAAAAAACTATTATCCCATCTGCTCCATCTTTCAAAGCAGAATGTGCCACATCCACAGACCTAACAAGTGCGGCAGTAATTTTTGGTCTCTCGGCCCAATCTCTAAATGTATCCACACAATCTTTAACTAACTTAGATGGGCTTACCCCTATTTCCTTCATAGGTTCGCAAAATGGAAGGATATGATCGGCTCCTGCTTGAGCTACAGATACTGCTTGGTTTAATGAAAAAACAGTTGTGCAGAATGTTTCAATTCCTTCTTTTTTAAGAAATGAAAAAGCATCTAATGCAATTTCACTGCAAGGAATTTTTAAAATTATTTGATCTGACATCTTTGTAAATACTTCACCAACATCTAGAAGTTCTTGAGTTGATTCTCCGTCTATTTCTATTGCAATTTTTTTATCAGTTATTTCAAGATATTTCTTTGTGAGATTTATCAATGATCCATATTTTTCAGTCAATTCCCTCTGAACAACTGTATTTGTAACGATTCCTTTGACACCAGAACCCATCCATCTAACAAGATCCTCTGGATCTCCAGCTAGCCATATATCAGGGCTTCTTCCTTCATTCATATAATTAATCTCCTAGTTATTTGGTTTATCCCAACCAGATCTTCCTCCGCATCTGAGGCATCTTCTAACTGAAAAAATTTCTTCAATATCCCCTTCTTCTGCAACATAATCTAAAATTACTCTTAAAGCTTTCGATCTATCTGCAAGTTTATACTTACTAGCCAAATATTCGAGCATATCCGTCATATCTTCTTGTATGCTAAATACTTCTTCTTTCTTTATGCCAGCCATAGAATTTATCTCATATAATTTCGTTCAAGTTAAAGGTTAACTTTTAATTATTTATTAATCTACCCTATATCTCTTAACTGCATCCTCATTAATTTCAATTCCAAGCCCACTTCTAGTTGGCAATTGTATGAGCCCATCAGTAAAATCAAATCCCTCTATGGCTAATTCGCGCCTAAGTGTTTCGTGGCACAATTGTGGCGGTAAATACTCAATAAATTTACATGAAGGAGTATTGAAAGCAAAATGGGCTGTTGCACTAATGGAAATAGAAGTTTTCCAACAATGAGGAACAATTATTCTTCTATTCTTATCAACAATATCTGAAACCTTCTTGGCCTCTGTCAGCCCTCCTACCCTTCCTATGTCAGGCTGAGCCACATCTACATTACCTCTTTCTATTAAATCTTTAAATTCATGAACAGTGCTAAGCCATTCGCCAGCAGCAATTTTCATAGGAGCTTCATCATGCATTCTTGCATAATCATCAAGATTATCTGTCCAAACTGGAGTTTCTAAAAAATAAATATTAAATTCCTCCCAATCTTTCACTGTTCTAAGAGCCTGATCAGCAGTTTCCCATTTATACTGAACATCTACCATAAGTTCTATATCAGGACCCAAAGCTTTCCTGACAGCCTCAATAACTTTAGTATGCTTGTCATCATCTTCATTCATTCCATTGTGAGAATATGGTCCATTCATAGTAACTTCTGACTTTACTGCTTTAAATCCTAAATTCTTTGCTTTTTCTGCCCACTCTACTAACGAATCTCTATACTCTTCAAAACTAGTACCTAAAGGCTGAAGTGAGGCATAAGGAGTTATAGTTTCATGAACATTGCCCCCTAATAATTCAAAAATAGGCTTATTCTCAAATTTTCCTTTAATGTCCCACAAAGCCATATCAATTGCGCCAATTGCATTTACCCCTGCGCCTCTTCTCCCAGTCATTGCTGTTCCAACGTAAAGTGATTTCCAGCAGTCATCTATATTTAAGGGATTTTTTCCAATCAAAATATCTTTCATAGATTGGTCCATCGTGTGAGTTCCAGGTGATTGTATTAAAGCTTTTATAACCCAAGGATTTGTATCTGTTTCTCCATAGCCAGTTATTCCCTCATCTGTCTCAATGGTTATCAAAACTGTATCTTGGGCAGATGATGTAAGAGAAACGTCAGCATTATCTGCAACTAATACATATGTCTTTATATCTGTAATTTTCATATGTAAAATATATATTAACGAGGAAAAAATGAAAATTTTAATACCGCCAAGTGAAGGAAAGTCAGAAGAAAATACTACGTCTATAAAGTTTGAGGATACTAATTATAAATTTACTAAAGAAATAAAAGGTGTTCTTAACAATTTGTCAGATTATGACACTTCAAATTTACAAAAAATATACGGTACATCAATTGAAAAATCAAAAGATTTACATATTAAAAATTTAAGAATTTTTGAATCCGAATGCTCCCCTGCGATGAATAGATACACTGGAGTTGTATACAATAATCTAAATCCATTAAATTTAGATAATGATTCCTTAGAATTTTTAAACGAAAATTTCTTAATTACTAGTGCTCTGCTCGGTTTGGTTTCTCCAAATGAATTGATACCTTTTTATAAATTAAAGATGAATGTCTTGAAGCTTTTCGATTATTGGAAACCTATATTTACCAACTTTTTAAAAAACGAAGATTTGATTATAGACTTACTTCCCGAAATTCATAGAAAATCATACGAATCAGAAAAGGTCTTAAAAATAAATTTTTTGTTTATAAAAAATGGAGAAAAAATTTCTTCTGGTCACAATGGTAAAGCAATAAAAGGTCAATATCTAAGATACCTAGTAGAAAATCAAATTTCAACTGAAAAAGGGTTTAAAAGTTTCAAGGAAGATGATTTTGAGTGGAGCGAAAAAGAGCAAGGATATATTAAATTAATCTAAAATATTCCCACCATTTACATTCAATGCTTGACCTGTGATTTGGCTGGCATCTTCAGAAGCAAGAAAGGCAATTGCATTTCCAATATCTCTAGGCTCTTGAGGCCTACCTAAAGGAAAATTAGATTTTATCTGATCGACAAAAATATCATAAGGATCCATATCAGCAAAATCTGGATTTAGCGCTTTATGATTCTCTGCAATTTTTTGCCAAAATGAAGTCCATAGCCTACCAGGGCATACTGTATTTACATTTATATTAAATCTGCCTAATTCGATTGCAAGCGCATGAGTAAATTGAATTGCTGCTGCTTTAGAAACTAAGTAAGGGTTTAAAACATTACCTCTACCCTTATCTCCTACTCCTCTTGGCTTACGGCCTCCTTGAGATGAAACAATCACTATTTTGCCACTCTCCCTTTCTATCATATGACCTTTTACAGAATCAGTAGTATTTACTAACCCCTTCACATTAACCTTATATGTAATATCCCAATCTTCATCGTTATAATCCTTACGATCAGAGAAGCCCGAAGAGCCTATTGCGCCTGCATTAGGAACACATACATCAATCTTGCCAAATTCATTTATTGTTCTTTTGACAAATTCTTCAATATCTTTTTTTACAGTTACATCAACTTTGTCAGCTATAATTTCTGTACCTTTTGAAGAAAATTCAGTTTCTAATCTTTCTAGTTCTTCACCGTCAAGGTCAGAGATCGCAAGTTTAGCACCTCTCTCTGAAAATACTTCAGCTGTGCCTTTGCCTATTCCTCTTGCTCCTCCGGTTATAAATACAACTTTATCTCTAAATTGATCATTCATTATTACTCCAAACTACTAAAAAACTTATTCAATGCTCTTTTCCTATAGTTAAATATATTCAATAAATCTCTTTTAACAAATAAATTATGTATAAGTGCCCCACCTGGAACAATATATTCAACCTTATCAGTAATCTTAGTCTTATCACCTAAACTTGAAAACAAATGAACATGGTGCCATTTAATAAAAGGACCACTTAACTGAATATCCACAAATTTATTGGGAGGGCTCCATTCTTTGATGAGGCTTTTCCATTTAACAGGAATTCCATGAATTTTTAATCTATATTGAAAAATAGTAGATTCATTAATTGAAGAAGATTGAGACAAAATATTAAAATCTAGAAAAGGAGGAGTAATCAGATTTAAATTTTTTGCTTCAGAATAAAAATTGAAAACTTCTTTTATAGAGCATGAGATATACTGTTCAGCAAATAATTCAAATCTCCATAATCCTATTCTTTTTATAGATATGTCATTATTTATGGAATCCATTTAATAAAATTTATTTCCTAAAATACCAAAAGATTGGGATGTTTGCTATTGATTCAGTGTATGGCATTATTTATACTCCCCATTATGCATAAAACATCTAGAGTTTATTAGAAATAATGATTGCTATCGGAGAATCATTAGCTCTATTATCTGCATTTCTTTGGGGAAATTCAGGGGTTTTACTTAAATCCCTCCACGTTAACAAAAGAATATCTTTTATATTTTTGGAAAGTATAATTTCTGGAATTGTAATATTCATATTGATTTCGGCTCTCAATCAATGGAAAGAGTTTATCGAATTCACTTACATCACTGTCTTCTTTGCAGTACTAGCTGCCTCAATTAACCTAGCCGGCTCAGTTTTCTATATTTATACAATTAAACATGTAAAAGTTGGGATGGGCTTCGTTATCATAAACAGCCTTTTCCCATTATTTTCAATTATTGGAAGTATCTTTTTTCTTGGAGATAAACTATCTCTACCGATTTACTTAGGTGCTGTTTTTATCCTCATGGGTATATCAATAATTGCAATTAAACGAGATTCTAGTTTCAGTTTCTTAGAACAAGGCTCTTCAATGAAAATAGCAATAATTTTTTGTACTTTAACCCCTCTTTCATGGGCAATTGGGGCATTAATTATGGATAGGCTCTTAGATTATCATGCAGTTCTACCTTTAGTATTTATAAGAGCAATAAATACTTTCATAATCTGTATTGGATTATCTATTCTTATCAAAAAAGTTTCTTTTAAAGTCCAGAGAAGTGAAAAAAAATTGATTTTTGCATCATTATTAACTACGGGAGCAATGCTAGGATGGTTCACGAGCCTTAGTTTGTCAGAAGCCGCCCTGACAGTGATATTAGGTAGTAGCGCTCCTATATTTGCTCTGTTTGGAGGATGGTTATTTCTAAAAGAGAAGATCAATTTGGCAAGTTTCGCTGGAATAGTCTCATGTCTCATTGGAGTTATAATTGTTATCTTGTAATTAGATTAAATTATCAATCCATCTGCTCATTAATATTCTTATAATGGATAATGTTAATGCTGCCAAAAAAACGAAACTTGCGTTACCAAATGTTACACCTCCAAGTGTTAATCCTAACAAACATCCGGCAGCAGGGGCATGTTCGCAATTTAGTATTCCCATAAATACAATCAGTAACCCTAAACTTATAGATGAGTAGAGATATAAAAATACCAATGAAACTTCTTGTGTGTCAGGGAAAATTAATCCAAATACAAATGATGTCAATGCTGAGATTAAAATTGCTATAGAATGGCCTCCCATAACTCTGCGTGTTTCAGAAGCATATGAATGAGGTGCGAAGAATATAAGGGCGGCAGATCCTGCAATTCCAGCAATTATTGCACCATCTGTAATGCTACCTTCAAATAATAAAATAAAAAATAAAGCAACAGACGCAAAAAAAGATTGCAAGAAATATCTTTTTCTCTTGGACTTAAATCCAGGGTCAACCAAATGGAATTCTCTATCAAATTTTAATCTAATTTTCATTTTATCTATTTATATCGTAAATTAGCCTGATTAAATCTATAATAAAACATTATGAAAAAGTTAATTATCTTATCATCCTCTATTATAATATTCCTGATAATAATATATTTTGGGCTGTCATTATATATTACCGACTTAGCCTATGACGCCAAAAGAAATTTTCCTGAAGAAAATCCATCTGACTACTCATTAATTTATGAAGATGTGTCTTTCAAATCATACAGCAAAGATGAAATAGAATTAAAAGGCTGGTGGATACCTTATGGGAGCAATGAAAAAGGTGAAGCAATAATTTGGATTCATGGGCTGGACGCGGAAAGAAGTGGAGGAGAGGGAAAGTTAGAGATGATGAAGGAAATTAATGAAATGGGATACTCATTGCTTACTTTTGATCTGAGAGGGCATGGAGAATCTGGCACAGCTCCACTTGGATTAGGTGTTCGAGAAAAAGAAGATATATATGGTGCTATGAAATTTCTAAATGACGAAAAAAATATTAGCAAGGTTGGCTTATGGGGTATAAGTTACGGAGCCGTAGTTGCGATTGATGCTGGAATTAACGAACCTGACTTAGGGCCAGATATAGTAGGGATAATGGCAGACACTCCATACTTCAGTGTACTTGAACTATTAACTAAGGAGGTTTCAGACAGGACTCCAATACCAAAGTTCATTGCAGAGTTATTAAAATTTGGAATTATACAAAGTGGAAAAATGCTTCATGGGATGGACATAAACGATGTGCCAGAATCTATGGCCAACAATGATAAAATTAATTTCCCAATCTTAATTACTTCCTGTAAAACTGATGAAAGAGTGCCTGAGAGCCATCCAAGCAGAGTATACTCTTTTTCTAAAGAATCTTCTGAATATTACATTTTTGATGAATGCGAAGATCATGGTGAAGCATATGAAACAAATAAAAGTAAATACATGACTCTATTCAAAGAATATTTTTCTAATAGATTTGAATATATTTATAATCAATAAATAATAATTTTATCGTATAATTTAGTTATGGAAAAAGAACAGAAATGTATAATATGCAATTTGCCCCAGAAAGATCACAAAACAAATATGCACATATTTGGGGTGCAAATCGGATGTCCTTGGGATGGAATTAAATCTAAAAAATCAAATAATAAGGTTTCAAAAAAATAATTTCATAGGCACTAAATTAAAAATATTTTCCTTATCTTCCTCGGTAAAAATTCCTAATTTTTTTACACCTTCAAGTGCACTTCTATATCCTTCCCTATTAGAAACAGGTGGAAAGTCACTTCCCCACATCATATGACTAGATCCAAATGCATCAAGAGTCATTTTAATTAAATTATTACTGTCGGAATTGAATGGCATATCATTACTTAATGAAGGAGGCCTATTATTTAGTTCTCCTAGCCCAGGTATTTTAATATAAAGATTCTCAAATCTGGATAAATCAAGGACTGCATCATACTTAAGCAGACCTTCAGAATTAACATGTTTATTTTTATGAGTAGTATATTCACCTACTCCTGCCAAATGCTCAATTATAAAATTTGTATCCCCTGCTTCTTCCAGTAGTTTTTTAAATCCTGAAGAAGAAAACTGATCCAATGTTCCTGCTACACTTGCGACTAAATTCAAATCTCCAAGAAATTTACAAAATTCTATCCCCGGACTTAAAAATAACTCTTCGTAATCCAAATAAACTCTTATCCCAGAAGCACCATTTCTTTTGACATCTTCCGCTTGGTGCAGTTTTTTATTTCCCCACTTTATAATAGGAACCACACTTAATTTATTTGGATATTTTTTTAAGCAATCAAATATATATTCATTACCTGATCCATAATGTTGTATAAGGGCGGCTCTCTGAACATTATTTAACTCCATTTGTGCTAATAACATTTCTAAAGGTTCAAACCAATTTATTCCTGCATGACAATGTGTGTCTATAATCATTTACCTAATCCCTAAATAAGAATGTAATATATTAGAATGAAAAATATCTATTTCATTCTAATAATAACTTTATTTTGCCTATCTTGTCAGGAGCAGACTGAATTTCAAAAATTATTTGATGAAGAACTTTATGCTAAATCATTATTTTCTTCTCTAGACCTAAAAACTGTCTCTTCAAATTCATTTAAAAATGATGAATTAACGAGATTTACTCTTATTAGCCACTTACCTAGCAATAATGAAGAATTAACAAAAATTCGGATAAATAACGGGGTGGAAGTCGACAGATTAACTTTATCAGGGAAAGAAATTGAATCTATGAGAGGAAATTTTGACTCCTTTGTTTCTTCAGGAAAATTTGAATGTTATTTCTTTATGGATACTGAATATCCAGAAATAGACACCTCGGAAACCCACAAAATGTGCGATCAAATGTCTTCAAGTTTAGACCTATTTTTAGGGGGCAACCAGATGAAATTATTTGGAGTACACACAATTATTGATGGAGAGCAATTTACTGAGCATAAAGGCGAGACAAGAAGGTATACAAAATATTTCAGTATTCATATGTTAGATAAAAAACCAGATGAATCATTAGTATCTAGCCTAACTAAAACCTTTTTCCAAGAAGAAACCTTGAATGATGTAAGAGTAGTAGGAAATAATATTTTGCAATGTAATCTAAAAGTCACCTCTGTCTCTGCCCCAGACTCTAGTGGATGTGATGAGATAGAAAAATTATTATTAACCACGATAAAATAATTCCATTACTTCTTTAACCATTTTGATATTTCTGAAATAGAATTAGGAATTTCTGAAAATTCTTTCATCTGGCCTATCATAATTTCTATCATACCCTCCACTCTGTCCCTTGAATCATAATAATTAGAAATTTTACTATCAGAAAATCTTTTATAAGCTGATTTATAATCTCTAGGCTCAACCCTGTGATATATATTCATTAAATCAATTACAGATCTGTTTTTAACTGAAAAAAATGTTTTAGATTTTCTGAATTCTTTGCGTAATAATGGCAATGAATATCTCTTGATCCCAAAGCCAACCAAGTCACATCCTTTTAGATGTTTAGAAATTGATTCAGAATAGTTAGAAAATGACTTCTCTTTCTCTAAAGCCTTATCATTAATGCCATGTATTTTAGTTGCCTCTTTGGAGATATTGATCCCTGGATTAATAAGATTTGTTACAAAAATCTTTGTAGTATCTGGTAATATTTTTATTGTAGAAATTCTTACAATCCTTGCAGATTTTAAATCTAAACTAGTTGAAGCTAAATCTAAAAATACTATAGGATTAACCAAGTTAACAAAATCATTAAACATTATAATTCCTATAAATGAACATAGATAAATTTAGAAAAATAACAAACATAGTTAATGAATCGATATACCTTTTTGTTGTTTTTTCAATCCCATTAATTTTTTCTCCTGAAGAATTTTTTGGTTTTTACCAACTCCCTAAAGAATCTATGCTACATTTCGGGGCAAACCTTTTGCTAGTGCTTCTTCCTATTATATTTATTTTAAATCCTCATAAGTTTATTTCAAACATACTTAACAATCGCCTAATTCTATATGCGATTTTACTTATACTTTTTTCATACGTAATTTCTACTTTATTCTCTATTACAATATTAGGTAGTCTTTGGGGCAGAGAGTATGGGATGTCTAGTTATTCTTTGCAAACTTTTTTCTCTTTTTCAATAATATCAATAAATATAATAGCTACTAATTTTGATACCTCCCAAATAAGGAGACTATTTTTAACAATCTTTGCCAGCTCAACTTTAGTTGCAATTATTGCTATACTGCAAAATTTTCTGCCTAGTATATTTCAAACTTTTACTTTTTATCAGCAAAACAGAATTGTAGGGACTCTGGGCAACCCAATTTATTTAGGGTCATTTCTTCTAATTGGTAATTTATTATCAGTAATTTATTTTTATGGGTTTTCAGAAATTAGCACCAAGAATAAATATAATTACTACTTATTTTTATTAGCCTCAACTATTCAAATTAGTGCTATCCTGCTATCTCTAAGCAGTGGTCCTATTATATCTTTCTTGATTGGATATGCGGGCATTGCTATTTCATATTATTATTTAAAAAACAGATCTATTAAAGATTTCATTATTTTATTCCTAACCCCTTTCTTGATTGGCTTAATAATCTTGGGTATCCCTAAATATGGTGTTGAAGAAGAATATTTTGACGAAAAAGTTGAAAGATCAGGAAGTTTATCAAAAGAACTCGAATTATCTATAGATATAGAATCAGGAGTTAATATACTTTCTCCAAACTCATTTAACTACAGAGGAGAAAACTGGATAGGAGCTCTCAAAATATTACAAAATTGGCCTACAGTTTTGGACAATTCAAATTCTAATTATTGGAGAGCATTTGTTGGTTATGGGCCAGATACATATGTTTATTTATATCCCATAACTGTACCAATTCAAGAAAAAATTATTATTTCTTCTCACGCTCATAATTTATTCTTTAATATTCTAATCGAGAATGGAATTATAGGTCTTGCATCTATAATTTTCCTAATTTGGGTATCATTTAAAAGATTAAAAAATAAGTTCCTCTCATCTAATAATTCATTAAAGTTTATTGTCCTTTCTTTAGGAATAATTATTATTTCAAGATTTATTGAACAGATGTTTGGTTTGGCTGTTATAAATGATCTTCTATATTTTTACTTACTAATTGTTTTTATCTCCTTAATTACTAAAGAAAAATTGGAAAGAAAAATTAATTTAAATTTTGAATCAATAGTGCTTAGAAATGGACTAATATTAACAATATCTATCAGTATTGCTTTATCAACAATACTCATTATAAAAGATTACAATTCTACATTATCTGGATTTTATTTTGGCAAAGGAATATCTCAAATAAATAATGGAGAAATAGATAAAGGTATAAGAAATTTAGATAGTGCAAGACAGTTAAATAAACGTTCGGAATATATACAAACTGAACTATTCAAAATCTCATATAAAGTTTATAACTATGAGAATCAAAGAGACTCATTCAGGGCAGGAGAATTGCTTCCTACAATGTATTCAACTCTAATTGAACATGAAGCACTAGAACCTTATGCTTTTAATACCCAAAACTTTCTTACTCAGGTGACTTGGAATATGTCTTTGAGAAAGCCTGAAGTTTTTATGGAAGAAGCAATTGGGAGATATATCAGACTTAGAAATTTAATGCCACAATATTTAAATCCTCAAGAAATTTTGGCAAATGTTCTAGTTGGTGTTGGTGAATTAGATCTAGGAAAACAAGAAGCAGAACTTGGGATAATGATGGCTGAATCTAGCGATCTATGGACCCCTCAAAGTTGGTGGGTATTGGGAGAAGTAGAGAAGATAAATGGAAATTTAAATAAAGCAATTGAAGCATTTGAAAAATCAGTAATTCATTCTCAGCGAAAAATTGATGACTACAATTCATTTGAAAATCGTGCATATGCTTTCCTTGTATTATCTCATCAGTCTTTAGCGTTAATATATGAATTCACAGATATAGAAAAGGCAATTTTTCATATTGGAGAAGCACAAAAGCATGCCTATAATTCTGGAAATGTTCTTCTGTTAGAGAAAAGATTCCAGTAAATTGTTTATTTTTTTTCGATTTATCAATAAGAGGTATAGAATTTGATATTATCTTTATTTTGCCGAGGTGGCGGAATGGTAGACGCGCTGGTCTCAAACACCAGTAGGGCAACCTGTGCGAGTTCGACTCTCGCCCTCGGCACCATTGATAGATAATCAAAGTTATATAGAATAAAAAAAATAAACCGAAAAGAAGGCAAAATGATTGAGATTCCTAAGATAAAAAGACCAGATAAAAAAATAGTAAAAAAAATAGAAGAGTTAGGCAGTGCTACTGTATCGGGAACTTTATATGGAATGGGGATTACAAACCCGTTTATTATGGGCCCGACCACTAAAACGCCCGGCAAATCAGTTGCTGGACCTGCCATTACATTACAATTTCTTCCAAAAAGAGAAGATATTTATAACGAAGATGAATATAGTGATCCTGAACTACAACTTCATAGGCATGCTCTTTATCAGACTGAGCCAGGAGATGTAGTTGTAGTCGATGCTATGGGAGATATGACTAGCGGAGTATTTGGCGAAATGATGCTTACATTCTTTCAAGGGAGAGGTGGAGCAGGAGTGGTTATAGACGGATGTATAAGAGACTTCGTGCATGCACAAGAATTGGAAATTGGGATGTGGTTAAAGGGAGTTACGCCTAACTTTCATACTCAAACCAATAAGTATCCTAGTGCTGTTAATATTCCAATTGCTTGCGGAGGAACACTGGTAATGCCTGGGGATATTATAGTTGCTGACGATGATGGGGCTGTTGTAGTACCTCAAAATATGGCTAAAGAGCTTGTTGAATCTGCAGGGTCACATAGTGATTGGGAAGTTTGGGTAAGACAGAAGTTAGCAACTGGCGGTCACCTGAAAGATTATTATGGACGAACTGTCTGGTCTAAGGAGACAGACGATGAATATAAGAAATGGTGTAAAGAAAATAATATAAAGTACATCTCTCTAGAAGAAGAAATGAAACATAAAAAGAAGTAGTTAATTGGATTTTTTTATTCAACAAATATGGCTAAAAAATGATTAAAAAATTTATACTCATAAATCTTATATTAATCTGTTTTATCTCTTGCTCATCAGAAGAAGAATTAGTTGTATCAGATGAGATTATAACTTCGATGATAACTGATGAAGATAAGATTTATAAGATTGAAGATTTTAAAAATATTGGGTGGAAGCAAAATAAGAAACTTAATAACTCAGATTTTCCTAAAACTATAGGTATTTGGTACGGTTTTTTTAATAAGCGTGATGTAGAAATATGGATTTATAATTCTCATTCTGATGTACTAGAAAACGGAATGTCATATGCTGAAGAAGCAATAAATAAAAGACCTACTAATAGAGACCCAACAAATCCAACTGAAATTAGATATCATGCGTATGTTATATCTGGAAATTCCTTAATTCTTTGCGAAGACAAAATAGAAGACTGCATAGAATTGCTTTCTAAAATTAATTAATTTATGAATTTATACTGGAAAAATAAACCAGAAAAAATAGACCCTTCGTTATTATCTGATAAAAAAATTGTGGATAAGCTAAATGTATATCCAAATCAAAAAACAAAGAATATTTTAATTAGGTCAGATAACAAAGTAGGAATTTCTTCTCTTATTAATTCTAATGCCATCAATGAAATTAATGAGTCAGGAGGTATCAAATTGATATATATTGACCCTCCTTACTTCACAGAGAAATCTCAATTAATGAAAAAAACTAAAAAAGAGATAATTGCATATAAGGATATATACAACCACTCATTAGAAGAATATTTAAACGAAATATATATTCAAATTAAGCTTCTTTATTCGCTGTTAAGTGATGATGGCTCTATATATGTTCATGTCGATTACAGAACAAGTAGTTATATCAGAATAATCTTAGACGAAATATTCGGATATAAAAATCTTAGAGGTTATTTAATATGGAATATTGATAATGGTGCTAAAAGTAAAAAATTTTGGAGTAATCAGCATAATGACATTTTAGTGTATTCAAAATCTAATAAATTTATTTTTAATTCATCCTCCAAACTACTTAAAACCGACTTTTCAGAATCAAGTTTAAAAACTCACTTTAGAAAAAAAGATTCTGAAGGCAGGGCATACAGAGAAAGAAAAATTAATTCTAAATCATATAAATATTATGCAGAAGATGGAAAATTAGTAGGATCTGTCTGGAACGATATTAAATCAATGGAAGCAAATTCCCCTTTAATGAAAGAATACACTACTTACCCTACCCAAAAGCCAATCAGTCTTCTCAGTAGAATTATCTCAGCTTCTTCAAAAAAGGGTGATTTTATACTGGATACATATTGTGGTTCTGGAACATCACTAATAACAGCAAATAACTTAAATAGAAATTGGATTGGAATTGACCAAAGCGAAAATGCTATAAAAATAACTAAATCTCGACTTGATAATAATTACTATGAAATCATATAGGTCTCTAAGACCCTAAGCCTATATAATTTAGCCCTGAACCTTCAACCTCAAATCTACTTAATATATTTCTCATATCAAAAATAGTATTGGATTTGATGAGATCTTTTAATTTGTGTAAATCAATAGATTTAAACTCTTCCCATTCTGTCATAATAATCACACTGTCTGCAGATTCTAATGCTAAATACATATCATCTAACTGAGAATATTTATCATTTTCGGACTCAAATTTTGCAACTGGATCATACGACTTAACGGAATATCCATCCTGCAACAACATATTTATCAATTTAATAGATGCTGAATTTCTTATATCATCTGTTCCCGCTTTAAACGCTAGCCCTAGCACTGTAATAGTTAAATTAGGATAATCTAATTCTTTAACAACTTTATCTCGGATTAAATCAATTTGTCTTTCATTTCTTTCCAAAATTGCTTTCATGAAAGTAGACTCTAATTCAAAAAAATTCCCTAATTCTACTAGAGCCTCAAGATCTTTTTCTAAACAAGGACCACCGAAACCTGGTCCTGGCTGCATATAATTACTGCCAATTCTTGGATCTAAACCCATTCCGTTAATAACATCTTTAATATCGGCTCCCACCGATTCACAAATTTGAGCTATTTCGTTAATAAAAGATACTTTATTTGCTAAGAATGCATTAGATCCATATTTTATCATTTGAGCAGCAGGCAAGTTTGTAAATACAAAATCAATTACTTTTTTCTCAATAAGTATGTCGTCTGGAACCGAAAGATTTCTTTCGATCAATGGAGAGTAAAAATTTGCTAAGAAATCCCAAGATTTAGTAGTATTCGCCCCTAAAACAATCCTGTCTGGATTAAAGAAATCATATACTGCCCTACCTTCTCTTAGGAACTCAGGATTCGAAGCAATTTCAAAATCTATGCCTTCTTTAAAAACTTTACCTAATTCCTCCTTCAGCATATTTACAGCAGTAATGGGTAAAGTACTTTTGATAACAATAAGAGTAAAGGGGCTCATATTATTAATTAAGTCATTTAGAACAGCCTTTACTTGGGAAAGATCAATATTACCATTTTTATCAATTGGAGTGCCTACAGAAATTATTATTAGATCAGAATTTTTTATAGCTAAATCAGTAGTTGTAGAAAACTCAATTAGTTTATTATTATTGCAATAATCTAAAAGAGGTTTTAGCCCTTCTTCAAATATAGTAGGATGCCCATTTCTTAAAAGGTCAATTTTATCTTTATCGATATCAGTAGCTGTTACTTGATGACCCATCGTAGAGACACCTAAGCCAGTAATAAGGCCAACATATCCTGCGCCACCTATTATAGAAACTTTCATATGAACCTTAACTCCAATATTTGCTATAATAACAATTGAAATAACATTAATTTATTTAAACAATAAAGTCTAACAATAATCATAGTGAAAAAAATAACAACAATTCTCGTTTGCTTAATATCAATATTAATACTGTCTTGTGGTTCTTCAGATGTACTAAATTTTGATCCTGACCCTACTCCTACGCCAGTTCCTACTCCTACGCCAGTTCCTACTCCTACGCCAGATGGATATTCAGATACCATAAAAGAATTATTTTTAGGCTTATGCACAACTTCAGCTAGTGAAGAATTTTGCGAATGTAGTGTTAATCAGATTGAGGAAAATATTCCTGTACAAGATTTCCCGGTAGAACCTCTTATGGAAAAAGTTTTAAGTGGAGAAATTAATGAAAGTTCTGATCCATCAGGTTTGGCCAATATTTTTCCTGCTGAAGTAATGCAAGCTGTTGCTCCATGTTTTGAACTTATTGAGCCAGAAGAAGATATCAAATTAGAAGTTACAGAAGAGGAAGTTGAAGATTTAAAACTTCCTGAAAATACAGATGATTTATCTAAAGAAGATCTGTTGGCTCCTATTACAGAATTATGCTTAATACAAGGATCTCCAAAGTTTTGTGAATGCACAAAAGAGACGGTGGCAGATAATTATACTGATGATGAATTGCTTGAGTTGAGAAAGGAATTAGAAAAAGGATCTTTGCCTCCAGAACTAATTCAACTTGGCATGATGAACTGTGCTATTTATATAGGTCAGTAAGTTAATACTTTTTGGTATTCTTGGGTGATTTTTTCTATCGTAAAATCTTTTGATCTTAACTTCGCATGATTTATTAGTTCAGAATTATCAGATAATATTGTGTCTTCGATAATTTTAGCTAAATGTTTATAATCACCCACTTGAAATAATTTTCCACTTTGCCCATTATTTAAAATCTCCCTAGGGCCACTTGGGCAATCAGAAGAAACTACAGGAATACCTATCAGCATTGATTCTACTATTACATTTCCAAAGCCTTCCCATATCGAAGGTAATACAAATAGATTAGATTTAGACAAAAACTTCCAAGGATTATTCTGATAGCCAAGCAATTTTACTTTATTACCAATATTATTATCTTTAATGAACTGTTCCAGATTTCTTCTTTCTGAGCCTTCCCCAATAATATATAAATTACAGTCAATATTAGAGTGAATTTCATTAAAAGCCTTTAATAAAGTAATGTGATCTTTCTGCTTAGTTAACCTTCCGATACTAACAATTAGCGGCCTATCACTTATCAAATCCAGATCTACCTCCTCTTTAGCTAGAGATAAAATTTTTTCATCTGCTGAAGGGTTATATATTGTCTGTATTTTTAATGAATCTAATCTAAAATTTTTAACTAAACTTTGCTTTACCCCTTCAGATATTGCAATTATATTATCTGCCTTTGGATATAAAAATTTCTTGAGATTATTGACAAAGAATCTAGAGAATAATGTTCTCTGAGTAATAGAAGAATATTTGGGATCAACAGCCTCCCTAATAATAAGTTTAAATTTATTTTTTAAACTGATTTTTAGAACAATAGATACTGGAATATTCTTAACAGCTAATAAAACATCAGGGGAATGTTTTTTTATATATTTTCTAATCTTAAAATAATAAATAATGTTTTTAAAAATTGAGAAAAGGATATTTGAATTCTGATCTATAAAACTTGATCCTAGAGATAGTAACTCAACCCTTTCATCGAAATAAGAAATACTTTCATCTGATGATTTTTCAGAAATAATTGAAACATCCCAACCCTCACTCAATAATCCCCTAGATAACCTGCTCATGGATCTTTCAATTCCTCCTTTTTCCAAAGAAGGGATTAATATAAATAATTTCATCTTAATATGGCCTTGGAAATTCAGAATTAATTATTGAACTGGCAGATGATAATGAAGAGCCTTTCTCTATTTCATAATTATTCTTTATTAATAAATTCTCAAATGCATTGAGAATCCCAAATACACTAGAGGCAACACAAGATTCACCCATAAGCCCTATTCTCCAAACTTTACCCGAAAATTCTCCCAAACCTCTTCCTATTTCAATCAAATAATTTCGTAACAAGTCAGTTCTAAAACTTTCATCATCAATACCTTCAGGTATTTTTACTACTGTTAACTGATTTAGCGCTATGGATTCATCTACTGGAAGTTCAAGGCAAAGAGATTTCAATCCAGATTTCAATGCCTTAGACATTAATTCATGTCTTTGAAATTTACTTTCAATTCCTTCCTCAAATGTGATTTGCAGAGCTTCTCTAAGAGCATAAACTAAATTTACAGGAGTTGTTTGATGTGCAATGTGATCTTTACCCCAATATTCTGATATACCTAATAAATCCAAATACCATGAAGAAGGGGCCTCTTCTCTATTTCTAATATAATCTAATGCTTTTTCGCTAATTGCTACTGGACTCAAACCTGGAGGTGCAGCCAAACATTTTTGGGTTCCACTATATGCATAATCAATATTCCATTCATCAAATTTTATTTCAATACCTGCAAGTGAAGTTACACAATCAACCATAAACTTGGCTCCATATTTTTTGCATAATTGACCTATTTCAGCAATTGGATTAATCACCCCAGTAGATGTTTCTGCATGAATTGCAGTAACTAATTTAATATTTGAATTCTTTAATTTATTCTCTAACAAATCTAGATCTATGGCTGTTCCCCATTCAAAATTTAATGAAGAATAATTAAGATTCAATCTCTCAGCCATCATTATCATTCTTTCGCAGAAATAACCGTTATTACAAATTAGTACATCTTCATCATCCTCTGCTAAACAATTTAAACCAGCCTCCATTCCTGCAGATCCAGTTCCCGCTATAGCAAAAGAAGTGCCTTCAGTGTTATAAAGCATTGAAAGCATTCCTGAAACTTCTTCTAAAATTTCAAAAAAGTCAGGATCTAAATAGCCCATGACAGGATTAGACATCGCTTTCAGGATTCTAGGATGAGCAGAACTTGGGCCTGGGCCTAAAATTATTCTTCTTGGAATATTTTTTGTCATTCTTTCTGTATCTATATTTTGGTTTGATAAGTGATTTTACACCCAACATTAATAAACTTAAAGAAGATTTAAATTATTAATTTTATATTGTAAATTCTTGCTATAATAAATTAAATTATAGTAATGTTTTATTATGGTTAATTCAAATAAAAAATTTGAAATAAATGAGTTCAGCGATATTTTTTTGATTATCTATTCAATATGGGTCTATTCATATAATAATAATTTTTCTGTAAAAAACTCATATCTGAGTAACCAATTTATGTTGAATTATGGAATCAGAATAGAAGATTACTTAATTGAGAACCCAATATTAGAACAAGAGATGCAAAATGAATTAGAAGCCAAAGATCTAATCAACTCTATATACTCATTAATGAATATACAAAATTCTTTAGATAAAAAAATATCAAATCATCTTGTAGAAAATTATAATCTTGAAAAAACTAGTACTAGCCTTGATAAGTTATCTCAATATATAAACTCTAAATTAGAAAAAATTGTTATAACAACTAGATTAATAAGCAAAAATAAAAATAAATTTTCATCTATAAAAACTTGTGATTCTTTGATGAGTATAGCGTGGATAAATCTGTCAGAGATTATCGCCACACATAAATTGGTGAAAATGTGTAAATACATAAAATGTAATATGATTTTTGTTTCCAATAGAAAATCTTCTGCATACTGTAATTCCAAGTGCCAAACAAGAGCCAAGTCTCACAGGGCTTATTACGGTGCGTCAAAAAAATATGACGAGGACAAATTAGAAGTTAGTTCAAATAAGATTATTAAAGACAATGATGTAAATAGATTGCCTCCTGAAGAATACAAAATACCTGACGAATATGAACCTGATTTTGGATTTTTTGATGGAGAAGATGATAAATTAAAAATAATGGGTAATTAGATACAACAATAAATAATGAAGATTAATCTTATGAAAGGAACTTAATAATGTATTTAAAAAACATATTACTAATTTCAATTATATCAATGTCATTATCATTAATAGCATGTGGAGATGCTTCATCTGAAAATGGAAATTCTGATGATGGCGGAATTGTGACATCAAGGATAATGAATGAAAGTTCTAATCATTCTATTTCAGATTTTGAAACTGCTGGCCTTAAAAAGCCAAAATCAATAAAAGCAGATGCTGTTGATAAAAAAACTGGAGAGAGAATAACACCTGAGGCAACTGAAGTTCATGTGGGATTCTTTAAAAGTTCTCTAGGCCCTAAAGATATAGAGGTTAGATTTTACCCTAGCCATGAAGATGCCAAAACTTACGGGGTGCCTCCAGCAGAAAAAACAATAAATGCTGCTGTTGAAGCGGGGGGAGCCGTGAAAGGTGCAGGTACATTTGCCAAATCAAGTTATGGTGCATATATAGTAAGTGGAAATGCAGTTATGTTGTGCCAAGTTCAAATTGAAGTTTGTGATGAATTAGCAGCAGGATTGAAATAGTGAAATCTTATGACTTACTTTTAAAGAATGGCAATCTAATTGATCCTTTAAATAAAATAGACGGATCATTTGATGTAGCTATATCTAATTCAAAAATAGCAAAAATAGCAAAATCTATAGATCAGAATGCTTCAAAATCAGTTATAGATGCAACTGGAATGATAATTTGCCCTGGCTTAATTGACCTCCATGCACATTGCTATGGATATTTTGCATCTATTTTTCCTGATGAAATGTGCCTACCATTTGGAACTACAACAATGCTAGATGCCGGAGGATCAGGCTGGAAAACTTTTGATGATATGAATGAAAAGGTGGTATCGAAAAGCATAACCAGAGTATTATCTCTTTTAAATATAGTAGGGTCAGGAATGATTACAGATAAAGAACAAGTAGTATCTGATATGGACCCTATTTCTACTGCTGCAAAAATAAACGAGAGAAAAGATTTACTTGTTGGTGTTAAAGTAGCCCATTTTGAAGCAAATTCTTGGGAAGCAATTGAAAGAGGAAGGAAAGCCGCTGAAATTTCAGATACTTTTATTATGGTAGACCAAAACCCTATTAAGGGGCGATCTATGAAAGAATTATTACTTAATCATATGGTCTCAGGAGATGTACTAACTCATATGTATGCATGGGGAAAACCAATTATTAATGAAAAAGGGGATGTTGAGGATTTCTTTTTGAAAGCAAGAGAAAATGGAATATTATTTGATCTAGGCCATGGAGCAGGAAGTTTTTCATTCTCTATGGCAAAGCCTGCTATAGATCAAGGATTCTACCCTGATACAATCAGCACAGATCATCATAGATCTTCTTTGTTAAGCAACCATTCAAATATGCCTAATTGTATGTCAAAAATGCTAAATTTAGGTATACCCCTACAATTAATTATTGAAAAGTCTACTCTTTCACCTTCTAGAGTTCTCGGGCTCCCTGAGTTAGGGCACTTAGGAGAAGGATCAGAGGCAGATGTAGCAATATTAAAAATTGTTGATGGAGAATTTGGGCTTATTGATAACGGATTAACAGGCAATAGAAAATTAAATGCTTCTAGTATTATTGAAAACCAACTAACAATAAAAGGTGGAAATATAGTTTGGGATAAGAATGGTTTGTCTTTCAGTAACTATGAAGATACTCCCAAGCCAGACTACGGCAGCATATACTAGTTAAATTTATTCGATAGTATATTGAGCAGTATTTACTGCTCTCCAATTTTTGAAATTATAATTGCTTATATTTCCTTCTGGATCAGTAATAGTAATTATTGGATCATACGTCCAGTAGAACCACTCAGTTGGAGTTCTTACCGATACTTTAGAAGTGTAAATTATAGTCCCATCCCATCCTAATATTGCTTTGGATGGTATCCATTTTTCTTCTGCATAAGTGTAGTCATTCAATAGGGGCTGCGCGATTAAGGCTGCAAATCCATTTTCTCCAGAAGTTTGCCAGCAAGGACTAGCATGCGGATAGCAAAGATCAATATCTATTTTTAATTCAGAAGCTTCATAACCTGAAATAAAACTTAGATTGATATCGTAAATTTTTGATGGAGAAACATCATATGTACTAGTTGATTGCCCAGAAGCAATTTTGCATTCTTCGCTACTTGGGACACAATCCCATTCTTGATCTATTTCATTAGGTAGTTTTGTAACTTTGGGGGTTGGGGTTGGGGCAATAGTTTCAATTTTCTCTACTGGTACCTCAACTATTTTTTCTACT
>CEUS01281366.1_pt1 | contig 21323 bp, 20 predicted proteins | sample 427031 | NCBI WGS metagenome assembly CEUS01 (sample SAMEA2622837, study PRJEB7988) | marine metagenome | biome: marine biome (ENVO:00000447); feature: marine epipelagic mixed layer (ENVO:xxxxxxxxx); material: "saline water (ENVO:00002010), including plankton (ENVO:xxxxxxxx)" | depth 140 m | reverse complement strand
TGCGGCGGCTAAACCGCGTGATGGAGTTGACTTCCTTCCGTTAACCGTAGATTACGAAGAAAAGCTCTATGCGGCGGGGAAAATACCAGGTAGTTTTTTTCGGCGCGAAGGTCGGCCAAGTACGGAAGCTATTTTAGTGGATCGTCTTACTGATCGACCTATTCGCCCACTTTTACCAAAGATGTGGAGAAATGAAACACAAATAGTTATTACAACATTGTCAGCGGATCAGGTGAATCCACCAGATGTCCTTGGCATGGTTGCTGCATCAGCTGCTTTAAGTGTTTCTGACATACCATTTGCAGGTCCATTGGGTGCGTGCCGGATCGGTTATGTCGATGGTGATTTCGTTGTCAATCCGACCTTTGAACAGATAAGCGAAAGTGACCTAGATCTTGTTATAGCTGGGACAAAAGATGCAGTGATGATGGTCGAAGCAGGGGCAAATATTGTTGATGAAGACTTATTGCTTGAAGCTATACGTCTTGGCCAAGAAGTCAATTTTCAGTTTGTTGAGATGCAAGAAGAAATGGTTGCTGCGGCAGGAAAAACCAAACGGATAGCTCCTGAGGTTGAAGATAAAACTGAGATTACTAATAGTGTGACCACTGTTATTGGGGATCGTTTACGCGAAATCGTTGCGAGCGGTCAAGCTAAAGGTGAGCGATCAGAAGCAACGGATGCTCTAGAAAATGACGCGGTTGCTGCACTTGAAGGTCAGTATGAGTCTGGCGATATTGTGTCAGCTGTTGGAGATGTGCTTAAAGCGGAGATTCGCAGAGCGATTTTAGAAGATGGGAAGCGACCTGATGGCCGTGGATTGACTGATATTCGCCCTATATCGACTGAAGTTAGTTTGCTCCCACGAACACACGGTACTGGATTATTCACACGTGGTGAGACACAGGTACTTACGATTACTACTTTGGCTTCAATGGGGTTAGTCCAAAAACTAGATACACTGAGCCCCGAAGACACGAAGAGATTTATGCACCACTATAATTTCCCACCATTTTCCGTTGGTGAAGCTGGTCGGATTGGTACACCAGGTCGTCGCGACATCGGGCACGGTGCTTTGGCTGAGCGCGCTTTATTGCCGGTAATTCCCTCTGAGGTAGATTTCCCTTACACCATACGTTTGGTTTCTGAAGTACTCGGATCAAATGGAAGTTCATCGATGGGTAGCGTGTGTGGTGGAACCCTTTCATTGATGGATGCTGGAGTTCCGATTGCTAATCCTGTAGCGGGTGCAGCGATGGGCTTGGTTACGGGAGACGATGGGAAATACGCCGTCCTTACAGACATCCAAGGCGTAGAAGATTTCTTGGGAGATATGGATTTCAAGGTAGCAGGGACATCTGAAGGTGTTACTGCATTACAGATGGATATTAAGATTAAAGGAATCTCTTACGAGATCATGCGTGAGGCATTAGATCAAGCAAAAGACGCAAGGCTTTTCATTCTGGACAAAATGCTTCAGACCATTGATGAAACTCGACCAGAAATGAGCCCGTTCGCTCCACGAATGGTCCGCCTCCAAATTCCAGAGGACCGCATTGGAACACTTATTGGTCCAGGTGGGAAAACGATTCGCGGCTTGATCGAGGAGTATAACGTTTCAATTGACGTTGAAAATGATGGATCCGTGTTTGTCGGATCTGCAGATGGTGGCTCTGCTGACCAAGCTATAGATATGATTCAGCGTATGACCAAGAAAGTCGAGATTGGTGATATCTATGATGGTAAGGTGACAAAAACGGCTAATTTTGGAGCATTTGTTGAGATTTTGCCTGGTCGTGATGGCATGGTTCCTATTGGCGAGTTAGAAAATTATCGAGTCCCAACAGTTGAAGATGTTGTAAATGTTGGGGATGAGGTTAAGGTTTTGGTCACTGATATTGATAATACCGGGCGTATACGCCTGTCCCGGCGTGCCCTTTTGGAAAATGACGGTCAAAACGCTGATCGCGATGGCAACGCAAGTCAAGAAGAACAGCGGTCAGGTGGGGGAGACGGTTCCCGCTTTCGTCGTGATAATAGAGGACAGTCAAATCGTGATGACAGATCTCGTGGCCCGCGGCGGGATTCTCGTGGCGACAGGCCAGAACGACGATAGGCGCGATCTGGAGTAACAAGCTATGTCGCCAACCCGTACGGTTATCAATGGAATCTTTGGGAAGATGGGACAAGAGGTACTGAATGCGGTGACTCTTGACCCAGAGACTCAAGTTGTTGGAGCAGTCGCCCGTTCCACGGACATACCAGAAATCGCTTTACCAGATGGATCTGGCAATGTCCCGGTCCTCGCTAGTTTGGTCGAAATGGCGTCTTCTACCAAACCAGATGTAATTGTGGACTTTACTAGTGCTGAATCTGCGCGAGCAGCTTTTCTTGCGGCAGCTAGTGAGGGGATACATTTTGTTACTGGCACGAGTGGTTTCACATCTGATGATTTAGACAATATGAATACGGTAGCGCTTGATAAAGGTATTGGAGCCATTTTTGCACCGAACTTTGCCTTGGGCGCTATTTTATTGATGCATTTAGCGGAGAGCGTAGTGCCGCATGCTGAATTCACAGAAATAGTTGAGATGCATCATAATAAGAAAAGTGATGCGCCATCTGGTACTGCTATGGCAACAGCCGAGAGAATGCTCAAGGTGCGAGGAAAAGATTTCGATCAGCAGATAACTGAAACATCAAATTTGGAAGGTGCCCGGGGTGGGAGCTATGGCGGGATTTCGATCCATAGTATTCGGTTGCCTGGATTAATGGCTCACCAAGAAATCATTTTTGGCCTAGCAGGTCAGACTCTAACATTGCGGCATGATACGATAAATCGCGAGTGTTACATGCCTGGTGTTCTGCTTGCGATTAAGCGTGTTCTTGGAACAAAAGGATTGACTGTAGGATTAGAGTCTTTTATGGGACTTAAAAGCATTTCATAATACACCGAAGCGTAAATTTGGAGGACATATCAATGAGTAAGTATACTGTGGCGATCGTTGGTGTCACAGGGATTGTTGGCAGTGAAGTTTTAAAGATTCTTGGTGAACGCAATTTTCCTATCAAGGATTTGAAGCTGTTAGCGTCTTCGAGATCTGAAGGAACCAAGATTCCCTTTCAAGGTGATAATCATATTGTTCACGAAGCCACACCAGATAGTTTTGATAACACTGATTTGGTTTTTATTGCTGCCGGCAGTTCCACTAGCAAAGAATTGGCACCAGAGGCAGCTAAGCGCGGGGCAATTGTGATCGATAAGTCCTCAACATTTCGAATGGATCCGTCTGTACCATTGGTTGTTCCAGAAGTGAATGGTGATGATATTCGTGATCATCAAGGAATAATATCAAGCCCAAATTGCTCAACGATCCAGCTTGTTGTTGCGTTAGACCCGCTGCATCGCGTTAACCCAATAAAGAGAATTATAGTTGATACGTATCAGTCAGCATCAGGTGCTGGTGGACAGGCTCACCTCGACCTATTTCAGCAAACGCGTGATAGTCTCGCAGACCAAGAGCCGGATTCTGATACTTTTCATTACCCATTAGCGTTCAATGCGATTCCACAAATCGATGTATTTGGCGAAGAAGATTATACTGGCGAAGAATGGAAGATGCAGGACGAAACGCGGCGTATCTTGCACCAACCTGAATTACCAGTTTCTGCGACCTGTGTTCGAATTCCTGTTCCAATTTCTCACAGCGAAGCCGCTCATGTCGAATTTACAGATTCGATGAGTCCTCAGGAGGCACGGGAAATACTAGGTAAATCTATAGGCGTTTCCGTTATTGATAATCCAGAGACGAAAAAATATCCGTTGGCGCGGGATGCAGCAGGCACCGATGACGTATTTGTTGGTCGTATACGCAGAGATTTGGCTTTTGATAAGGGCTTATCAATGTGGATTGTAGCTGATAACATTCGTAAAGGTGCTGCTCTTAACGCGGTACAAATCGCTGAGTCCGTTACACAAATCACCGCATAATTGTTGTGAGAGAATGATTCAAGTCGTTAATGTTGAGAAATCAGGGTTAGCGGAGTAACATGACCGGCAGAGGTGATTCTATGCCTGAGTTTGGTAGACTCTTAACTGCTATGGTCACGCCGTTTACAGAGTCTGGCGATGTTGATTATGATCAAGCTAAGAGATTAGCAAAAGCCATCGTTGCTTCCGGCAGTGATGGCGTAATTATATGCGGAACAACGGGGGAATCCCCAACCCTGTCTCATGATGAAAAATTGAGGCTTTTTGCTGAAATTAAGGATGCCCTTGGGGATACTGGTGTGCTGGTAGCAGGCACTGGAAACTACAATACAGAGGAAAGTATTCAGCTTTCCTTAGAAGCGCAAGAAATTGGCGTTGATGGATTGTTATTGGTCGTACCCTACTATAACCGACCGACCCCTACTGGTTTGTACCAGCACTTTGTGAAAATCGCGGAATCAGTGTCACTGCCATGTGTGTTGTATAACGTGCCAAGTCGGACTGGACAGAATATGCCAGCGGACACGACGATTGACTTAAGTCATCTTGATAATATTATTGGCACGAAAGAAGCCGCTGGTGATTTAGAACAAGTAGCGCACATTGTTCAACACTCAGCTACCGACTTTCGCGTATGGAGTGGAGATGATAAAGACACCCTACATGTTCTTGCCGTAGGAGGTTATGGGGTCGTTAGTGTTGCTTCTCACATTGTTGGGGCACAGATAAAGCAGATGATTGATTTGTTTTTAGAGGGCAATACTGGCAGTGCGGCAGATATACATCGAGGCCTGTTGCCATTATTTAGTGCTTTATTCTTAGTGACCAACCCTATACCAGTTAAGCACGCGTTAAATTTCTATGGTTATTCCGTCGGGTTACCGCGTTTACCACTTGTTGCTCCAGACAGTGTAACTGCAGGTGCAATTGAATCGATTCTCCAGCAATATAGCACTGATCTTGATAATGTCTGGGCTTAGCAATTAGGCGGGCCTAATTGCTGTCAACCGCGTCCCGGTAGCGCAAGCAAATTTGTCTTGTTGGACGCGGTTAAAATTCCTAGGATGATGCAGGCTTATTTATTGGACTTCGACGGTTGCGCCCGCTTCTTCTAACTTCGACACTGCGACGTCAGATTCTTCTTTGGTAGCGCCTTCCTTAACGTTAGCTGGCGCAGATTCCACTAGATCTTTGGCTTCTTTTAGACCTAGTGTAGTGACTTCACGAACTGCTTTTATGACGTTGATTTTGTTCTCACCAATGTCCTTCAAGACTACGATGAAGTCAGTTTTCTCTTCATCTGCATCTGCTGCAGATGCTCCGGCTGCCGCTCCATCTGTGGGTGCAGCAGCGACAGGCGCCACTGCTGCCGCACTGACACCAAGTCGTTCCTCTAAAGTTTTCACAAGATCTGCAAGATCCAGAACTGACATCTTTTCTATAGCTTCTACAACTTCTTCATTCGCCATGATTATCTCCCTCTTGGGTTTTTTCTAGCTGTTTTACACGTTCCTGCAAAATAGTTACCAAATTGCGCATATGTGCACTCAAGACCGATACCAGGTTCTGTGCCGGTGCTTGAAGTAGTCCCATAACTTGTGCTTGTAAATACTCCCGGGAAGGCAGGGACGCTATGCGTTGCACTTCTTCATCGGAAAGAAATGCTCCTTCCCATACCGCACCGATTATAGGCAATTCCAATCTCGTATCAGTGATATGGTTAGTGATTGCTTTGACGGGTGCAATAAAATTATCTTCCGAAAATAATACCAAACCTGTTGGACCTTGTAGAAGCTCCTTAAAAATAGGTTTGTCTACTCGATCTGCTGCAATACTTGCCAGGTTATTCTTGACGACTCTGTATTTTCCTCCGGTTGATCGAATAACATCTCTTAAGCCGTCAGCTTCTGCAACTGTTAGACCTCGGTAGCTTAATGCAATTGCCCCAGAAGATTCGGAGAGCAAGTCTTCCAATTCTTTTACTTCTTCTATTTTCTTTGTAGCGGGCACTCCAAATATCCTCTTTCCTTATGCCGCGTGAATCTCTGTCAATGCGGTTGCGGCAGTCACGTCCATCTTTATTCCGGGGCCCATTGTTGTTGATAAGCTTATCGTGGCTATATATTGCCCTTTTAGATCATCAGGTCGTGCGCGAGCAATAGAATCTATGAGTGAGGACAAATTTTCTAACAATTGTTGTTTGTTAAAACTAGCTTTTCCTATTGGACCATGGATAATTGCTGTTCTATCCACCCTGAACTCGACGCGACCTTGCTTTGATTCTTTTATCATTGCGGGTAAGTCATTGTGATCTACTACGACAGTTCCAGTACGTGCGTTTGGCATCAGACCTCGGGGACCTAAAACACGTCCAAGTGGAGCAACGAATCGCATTGCTTCTTGGGTTGCGAGCACGATATCGAAATCTAACCAACCATCTCGAATGCGTTTCACCAAATCTTCGCCGCCTACATGATCCGCACCTGCATCTGTTGCAAGGCTTGCACCTTCACCCTCAGCAAAAACTAATACCCTAATGTCACGTCCGAGTCCATGAGGTAAAGTTGCGACGCCACGCACTTGTTGGTCAGCATGGCGGGGATCTACATTCAGGCGCGCATGTAATTCTACGGTTTCGTCAAATTTTGTTGATGCACCTTGAAGTGCGAGATCAATCGCTGTTTCAGGATCATAAAGCTCCATCACGTCAATTCTGTCTGCCGCTTCTTGGTATCTTTTACTTCGTTTTACCAACGTATCTAACTCCCTATCTCAACACCCATGCTACGCGCCGTTCCTTCGACTATGCGCATCGCAGCATCAATATCGACTGCATTCAAATCATCCATTTTTGTCTCTGCAATGGACCTTACTTGATTTGGGTCTAGCGTTCCTACAGTTTCCGTACGTGGTGTACTTGCTCCTTTCTCAACGCCAAGTACTTGGCGAATGAGAAAACTCACAGGAGGACTCTTTGTTTCAAATGTAAATGAGTTATCTTCAAACACTGTGATGTCAACTGGAATTATTTGCCCCACTTTGTCTGCAGTGCGAGCGTTGTATTCCTTGACGAATCCCATAATGTTTAAACCCTGCGCACCCAAGGCGGGTCCAACAGGTGGCGCTGGTGTAGCTTTGCCTGCTTCTATTTGTAAGCGCAGAATGGTGCGAATTTTTTGAGCCATGACTCTCCTAGGAATCTTGTCGATAAGTAATCAAAGACGAGACATTATAAAATAACTTGTACACAACTATCAAGAAACTAACAAATCTTCGATATCGCCAGGTTGGTCGCTCCCCGGACAGTCTAGATCTTTCATCTCATGAAATTCGTGCGCTGGCACTATAGCCACTCCCTCAGGTGTGCTTGGAGCCGAAAACATATTACCACAATACGAACATTTCACAGCAGCCTTGAGATCCCATTCAATAAATAATGCCCCACCTCTTATTTCACGGAATTGCCAAGGTCCTACTTTAGAAGAAGAATCCATCGTCTATAGCTTCTCAACTTGTAGGAAATCCAATTCCACTGGGGTCTCACGTCCAAAAAATGATACTAAGGCTTTAACCTTGCCTCTTTCCATATTGATTTCATCGACGACTCCAATGAAATCTTGGAATGGACCTTCTGTGATGCGTACGCTTTGACCTTTCGTGAAACCGATTCGTATTCTTGGTTCCTGTGATTCCATTTGTTGAAGAATTCCGCTGACCTCACTTTTGCCCAGCGGAACTGGTCGTGGTGGGTCTCCTGCACTAACGAATCCGGTAACTCCGGGGGTGTCACGAACTATCCTCCACGTATCTTGGTCCATAAACATGTTCACGAGGATGTAGCCAGGGAAGATACGCTTTTCTACAGTCTTTTTTTCTCCCCCTCTTATTTCCACCTCGTTCTCCACGGGAACGACAACGCGCAAGACGCGATCCTGGACGTCCATAGACTCTATGCGATTTTGGAGGTTCTGTTGTACACGATTCTCTTGTCCAGAGTAAGTGTGGACTACAAACCATCCAGCCTCCTCATTATCCATTACCAATTGAGTGACTCCTTCACGCGAACTATCCACCAAGAACAAGCACGCGTACGAAAAGGCCGAAAATCGAGTCAACCAACCACAGGAACATTCCCATGATTGAGCCGACAATGATAACCATGATGGTCAACCGGGTTGCCTCTTCTCGAGTTGGCCACGTGGAACGCCGCAACTCGCCGATGATATCTCGGAAAAAGGATCCACCCTGGTTTCTAGATGCATCCTGACGTTGATTTTGTAGTAGTTCTCTTGGCCTCATAATTCTTCAGATGGTCCTATTGATCCGCTGCGAACAGCAGAATTGAACTGTTTTGTTTCCCTATGTAGAACCGTGAAGATTTGTCCGCCCCCTCGGTTTTCTTGGTAGCGCGACTTGTGTTCTCATGGTCCCCTATGGATTCATGACTGACTAAACCACCTAGCGCACTTCCCGGTGGAGTCGGTGCCCTCGGCAGCGAGGACAGAACTTTGCAAATTCCAAACGACTGGGGTCATTCCTCCGGTTTTTAGACGAAGTGTAGTTACGCTCTCGACATTCGGTACATGCAAGCGTCATGATTGTTCTTTGACCTGATTTTGCCACGTTTTTTCCTATTCAATAATTTTGGTAACGACACCAGATCCTACGGTACGTCCACCTTCGCGGATTGCGAATCGCAATCCCTCTTCCATCGCAACGGGCGATATCAAGTTGATCGTCGCTGTTATGTTGTCTCCTGGCATTACCATTTCAACACCATCAGGCAGATCAAGTGTTCCTGTAACATCTGTTGTCCGAATGTAGAACTGTGGTTTGTAGCCTGTAAAAAATGGTGTGTGCCGGCCACCTTCATCGCGGGTTAGTACGTAGATTTCTCCGAGTGCAGCTGTGTGCGGATTAATACTTTGCTTCTCTGCAAGCACTTGGCCGCGTTCAACCTCATCTCGATCGACGCCTCGAATCAACGCTCCGACAGCGTCCCCTGGTTCCGCTTCATCAAGCATTTTATGGAACATTTCGATGCCAGTGATTGTTTTTTGGTGAGTGTCACCAAAGCCTACAACATCAACCTCTTCGCCTACTTTTAGCGTGCCGCGTTCTACCCGGCCTGTCACAACAGTGCCACGGCCCTTAATACTAAAAACGTCTTCAATCGGCATGAGGAATGGCTGATCTTTTGGTCGGTCAGGGACAGGGATGTAATCATCCACCGCTTGCATTAAGTCAACGACAGGCTTGTATGTTGGGTCGTTAATGTCGGTGCTGTCAGACTCTAGCATGTCAAGCGCGCTACCACGGATGATTGGGATTTCGTCTCCAGGAAATTGGTAAGACGATAGTAGTTCACGTAACTCTAGCTCTACGAGTTCTAGCAACTCTGGGTCATCCATCTGGTCGACCTTGTTGAGGAAAACGACCATTTTCGGAACGTTAACCTGACGAGCGAGCAGTATATGCTCTCTGGTCTGAGGCATTGGGCCGTCGGGCGCACTTACCACGAGAATGGCACCATCCATCTGCGCCGCTCCGGTGATCATGTTCTTGACGTAGTCGGCGTGTCCTGGACAGTCGACATGCGCGTAATGACGGGTTTCCGTCTCGTATTCAACATGAGAGATTGCGATTGTAACGCCTCTCTCTCTTTCTTCAGGTGCGTTATCGATACTATCAAAGGCTCGGAACTCATTGTCTGTATTTGCGAGTGCCAATACCTTTGTGATCGCAGCCGTTAAAGAAGTTTTTCCATGGTCGACGTGACCAATGGTTCCCACATTCATGTGGGGTTTTGTCCGATCGAATTGCTGTTTAGCCAACTACATACCTCCTAGATATGGAGCCCACAACCAGACTCGAACTGGTGACCTCGTTCTTACCAAGAACGTGCTCTACCGCCTGAGCTATGTGGGCCGGGAATCAAAATTTCAAATATTCTCAGCTACCTATACTACTATCAATTATAGCAACAGAGCAAATTATACTAAAAGACTTGCTGAAAGGACAACAATTTTAAATCTCGTTTATGTTTGGTGGTGGGGGCAGGATTCGAACCTGCGTAGCCGTAAGGCGTCAGATTTACAGTCTGATGGATTTAACCACTCTCCCACCCCACCTTGGTTAACGCATAACACATTGTTTAGCGGAGCCCGAGAGGGGATTCGAACCCACTAACCTGCCGATTACAAATCGGCTGCGCTTCCCTTGCGCCACTCGGGCTTATCTTCAAAAATGAATGCGTTATAACAAATTGCCAAACGGGCCAGAATAGCTTTTTAGCACGCCAAGTATAGGAATCAGCTCGAAAATCGTCAAGAGTTTGATGGTATTGGTGTTTCAATTACTTCTGCTAAGGTCCGTTGATTGGCGTACGCACAGTTTTCACAAGCGTCAGTCGGAGGCGGGATCATTTCTGAATTGAGAACCGATATCATGCTTTGGACTTCGGGTTCAATCCAGTCACTGCTCCATTCATACGGTACAAGTGTTTCCTGAAATTCCATTTTCGCATGAAATCCGTCCGCATTTCTTATCGCGTTAACGACATAAAAATAACTTGTCGGTGAAACGTTAAAGCCCATACCCTGAAATAAATATGCGTAGATATCCAATTGGATTTTGTATGATTGATGATATGTGCCAGCGAGATAGAGTTGTGGTGTAACAGGACGATTATTTGCTTGCGATTTGTAATCAACGACGATGATTTCTTCGTTCCTTGTATCCAGCCAGACATCGTCAATCCCGCCATGTAGTATTATGTTTGTTCCCTTTACTTGATGTTCAAGTCCATGACGCATTGAATCTCTCCATAGTTCCAAATCTTGGTGTGCGTATGGGACTACATGATTCAGATCAAACTTCGAGAACAATCGATGAGGCGTTTGCTCTTCACGACAAGCATCAAATTCCTTTTTTAGCAATAAATCAGTTGTTTCATTTAGGGTCCAGCCCGGGGTCGAGGGTGATATCAACCCTTTGACACGATCAAGGTAGAAACACCTTTGGCAGTTCAAAAAATCACTGAATTTTGATCGACTTATCTTAAACATTTCGGTTTGATGTGGCTTGTACATTGAGCTAGATCTTTTTCTGATCCCAGGAGCATTAACAGGTTCGCCTTTTGAATTTCGTTTAAGACTAATCATTGGCGCGCTTTGGCTCCTTTAACATTTCAGGTAAGAGGTGGTAAATTTGGTGGGCCCGGCAGGGATCGAACCTGCGACCAATCGGTTATGAGCCGACCGCTCTACCACTGAGCTACAGGCCCCACTTCTCTTCAATTATATCCCGAAAACATGTTCGTCAGTAGAGGGGTGTTTTTTGTTTGTCCGCATAAGCATTAATGCTAAAAGTGACAGTTATGATTGCTTGTTATTGTGCTTACGATCCTGGCCTATATATTTCTACAATATTAAAACCGAAGCTTAAATCATTCTATGCATCGATGGTTGCTAGGGTTGGCAATAGCCAGCCCCAAAACAAGAACATAAGTACCGCCATGCTCCAAATTTGGCGACGGGCCCAAGGGATGGCTCTGGCTATGTAGGCAGCTATTCCTAGTGTGGCAAGGGTTGTCGCTATACTGAATATCAGATTTGAAGATCCAAAAGCATGGATTGGTATCAATACGCTTACCAAATTATGAGTTGTACCAACAATTGCACCGAGTATGCCCCACCATAGGATGGCTACGCTGTAAAACAGCATTGCCATTGTTAACGTAAAAGATTCAGTCGGTACGCGTTGCAGTATTCCTGGCCTCTCTCTTGCAACGAAAGGTATTAGCGGTATGCTAATCAATACAAATGCGAATCCCATAACCCAGCCAATTCCAACGCCTATTAAGATAATCACAATAAATCACCTATATTATTTAAAAACAAAAAGTTGCATGCGTTGCTTCGTGGCATGACCCAACCTATTCTAACGTGTTCGTAACGATAATTTTCGCTGGTACGAGTGTCTGTAAACGCTTAGCGGCAATTTGTGCGTGATTTTTGCTTGGGAAGATTGAGAAATATGATGGCCCGGCTCCTGTTAGCTGGGGAGAAGCATGAGGGATATCCGAAAATACGTCGCGATATGGAACGATTTCTTTAAATAAGCTAAGGGCGCTATTTTCTAGATGATTGATTGCTAAAGAATCTTGAATTTTGAGCTGACTTTTTTTCATGCGGCGCGCTATTTTGGGCACCGTTTCTCCCTGTGTGTAATCGCGCTCCGTGATAGCACTAAATACACGTTGTGTTTTGTTTTGAATCTGCAGTGGTGGCATCAAAAGAACCATCCATGACATTTTGGGTGGATTTAATGTCGTGATTTTCTCTCCACGACCTTCTACTAAAGCAGTCGTGTTTTGAATAAAAAATGGTACGTCGGATCCTAGTTCCGCTGCAATATGTTCAAGATCTTTTAGCGAAAGCCCAGCATCCCACATCTCATTTAAGGTGAGAAGAGTTGTAGCCGCGTTGCTGCTTCCACCGCCTAATCCTGCACTCGTCGGTATGTTTTTGTGGAGAATAATACGAGCTCCAATATTAAGCGAGGTTCTTAATTGAAGTAATTTCGCAGCTCTGTATACGAGATTGTTTTCATTGTTTAATTCCTCAACATCGCATTCTAAGATTAGGTTTTCCGATTGTTCGAATTCCAACGTGTCCGAAAGGCTAATTTTTTGAAAAATTGACGAGATGTTGTGAAATCCATCACTGCGTTTACCAAGGATCTCTAAGTTGAGATTAATTTTTGCGTTTGCCTGCGCAGTTATCATGGTGTCATTCATTCCAAATTTGCAGACTGGTTAATGATCTTGGTCAAATGTCCCCATTCTTCAATGGTTAAATTTTGCGGCCTTTGTTGTGGATCTAAATGGGCATCTAAAAGCCATTCACCCGTTTTTGCGGTTGGTACTTCTAGACCAAGCGCTAATGAATTTTTTATTTGTTTTCTAGGCGTTCGAAAGCCTGCCCGAACTGTAGTGAAGAACGCATCGATTAGGTTTGGAGCGATTTTGGGTTCATCAAATATGGTTAATTCGATGATAGCAGATTCAACCTTTGGGGAGGGATAGAAGCTATCGGGTTTCAACACAAATAATAGTTTTGGATCACTGTAAACTTGTATCGAAATCCCTAATATTCCGAGATGGCCAACCGAAGCACAGATATTTTCAGCTACTTGTTTCTGAACCATCACGATCATACGCTGTGGCTTTTTATCGGCCTCAAGAAAATGCCGTAGAACTCCTGATGCAATTGAGTAAGGTAAATTAGCGACAACAACGTAAGCATTTTCGGGAACGAAAACAGATGGAGACATTTGGAGTATATCGCCTCTGATAACATTCAAGTTAGGTGTATCTCGCGTTCGTTCTTTCAGTAGTGTTGCTAATTTTTCGTCAACTTCGACCGCGATAACATTCTTTGCATCGCGCGCCAAGTGTTCTGTCATTACACCTAGTCCAGGCCCTATTTCTACCACGGTGTCAGTTTTGGAAAGATTTGCTGCGACCAATATTCTTTTTAGTGCTTCGTCATCAATCAAGAAGTTTTGACCGAATGATTTTTTGGGCCGAATATTGTTTTTTCGCAATAGGAAAGAAATCTGTTCTCGCAAGGGATATTGTTCATTTATCGTCATAACCACACCCAAGGGCCGTGCCCCTCCTGTCGACCACGTTCAAATAATACGATTACGGTGTCTAACTCAGGTTAGGCACTCCCACGGCACCCGGAGCGGACCCCTTAGGGCTGCTTCTGTCAAGATCTGACCCGGTTCGGAGGGCTCCGTCACGTAGGACCCGACCCTCATCGCTAAAGCGCCGAAACCACATTACCAAACGGAGGGCCTCAAAGGAGGGCTTCCACCCCGCTAAAGCGGATTGCGGGTTCAAGGCACCGCTAGCTCCCCGTGTAGCACGACCTACCAAATAGTAGTCGGGTATGCGTGAACGGTCAATGTAAATTTTCGCTTGGTGAATCAAAAAGTTAAGGTGATTTGTGTTGAGAGTTTATACTAATGGGCGCATCTTCTTAAACAAAAGCGCTCAAGTGGTCGCTGCACTCACCTATCTAAATCTGTGGATATTTCATATCATATACGCGGACTAGGAATCTCCCGGTTCTCGCTCGCTTTTTAGAAAATCCTCAAGTTCTTGGACTAAATCTTCAGAATTTAATGTCTCATCAATTGGTTGCGAATCTTCTGTAAACCCTGAGTCGTATTCAACTTCCAGTTGTGTAACATATGATTTCATCGAATCTTCATTAGCAACAATCTGGTCACAGCGAGCATTGAATGTAGAAACCGCTTCATCCAGACGAGTGAAATCCAACTCAATATTCAATAATTGGACAACGTAACCGAGGAGTGCACGTGTGACTGCTGGATTGTTTGCAGCTTGTATGTAGTGCGGCGCCTGACCCATTAAAGTCATGTAAGGGATACCACGTTTGGTCGCCGCGTCGAAGAGGGCTGTTGCGAATCCTGTGGGTCCTTGGTAATTTGGTCGGCGCAATATGCCCCAATCTTCCAATGCCGCCTGCCATTCTGGATCTGTGGAACTGCCAGTTACACGTGGTGTTCGAGTATGGGGCATAGATGCAAGAAGGGCTCCAAGTGATATGATGCGTTTTACCCCACATTTCTCTGCGAGATCAAGTATCAAATTTGCATATGTTTTCCATTTCAGATTTGGTTCCATTCCTCTGAAGAGGAGAATCCCTGTATTTTGTTCCGGCCTCTGCCATCCAAAAAATTCGCTTGTTGGCCACTTGATTTTGCGTGCGCCTTCAGCTGTGATTCGGGAAGTTGGACGTGATTGTGTAAAATCAAAAAAATCTTCTGGATCAATTGAAGCGAGTCGTACAGCCGGTAATCTACGAATCATGTTGCGAATTGAGGATGTAGCGGCTTCTCCCGCGTCAATCCACCCTCCTAAACCAACAATTAGCGTGTCAAGGTTTGTGGGCGGTTCTCGATGCAGTTCAAGATTATCCATTTAAGTGGTCCCTTCTTAATCAATATAACGATTGAAAATCACCGTTAACACAAAAGTTTCCGGATTTGGTACCCCTGCCGAGACTCGAACTCGGGCTTCCAGCTCCGGAGGCTGGCGCTCTATCCGCTGAGCTACAGGGGCGTTAGGCCAGCAATCCCTTTTTTAACAAACCCTGCGACGCGTAACCTCATAAATAGGCATTAAAGTTTTGAGTAACGTGTACGTTTTCTTCTAACCATATTCTTACATTTCTTTTGGTATTTTTGAAGCCACGAATTAAGTCATACCATGACCGATGCAACAGCGGTTGCAATTATGATCATGTGTTGAGTGGTGACGCTTCTACGTGACTGCGTGTCGGGCTCAATACGTGATTCAGTTTAATGTTTTGTCAAACCATCTCCACCTGATTTGAATGATGGAACGAGAAGTATTGGTGCCAAAAACGTTGTTACCACGGTCATTAAGATCGCGACTCCGAAAATGTCTGGTCCAATAACTCCACGTGCAAGGCCAATACCAGCAACAATTAGGGCGACTTCACCTCGTGGAAGCATACCGATTCCAATTCTCGTGCTTCCTATGCGGTTAAATCCTACTGCGAGGGCCGGTAATCCAGAGCCAAATACTTTAGATAAGATTGCTAGGATAGTAAGTACAATGCCAAGACCAATTGACGCTGTCATTGCTTCCAAATTAACTAACATGCCCATTACAACAAAGAATATTGGCACCAAGCCATGGAATAACGATTCAAGTGGTTCCATAATCCGTTCTTTTAGTTCTGTTCCTGATAAAGCGAGCCCTATGGAGTATGCTCCTATAATCATTGCGAGACCAAACATTTCAGCCAGTGCGGCTGCTATAAAAGCGAGTCCAAGTGCGAGAGCAAGGCTCGCACCTGTTGATTGGAACTTAAGCAATAATCGAGATATATAAGGAGCGATGAGTATACCGCCAATTGTGAGCGCAAGCCAAAAACCGGTCGCTTTGCCACCCACGAGGGCAACGTTACTTATCGATACGCCACCCGTCTCTGCGATTCCAATAACGATCGTTAGTGCCAAGATTCCTAACACATCATCGACTACTGCTGCTGCCAAAATTGTCACGCCCTCTGGGGTATTGATTTGTTGAATATCACCCAAGATTCGAGCGGTAATACCAACGGAGGTTGCGGTCATAACACAGCCAAGGAATAATGGCATTGTATCGAATGGGTTATCTGTAAAGCCCATTAAAACCGGCGCGTATATTCCAGCGACGAAAGGGAAAAAAACGCCTCCAATTGCAACTACTGATGCTTGTGGTGCAAATCGCAAAAATTGTTTCAAGTCTGTTTCCAGACCTGCTACAAAGAGCAAGACCACTGATGCTATTTGGGCGACCGACCAGAGTTCATTTGATACGGGTATAAAAATTGCAGCTCCGTGAGCTGCATGAGGGAGAGGGAATAATACACCAAGCCCTGGTATAGATAGCGCTCCGAGCGCGAAGGGGCCAATGATAACACCTGCACATAATTCACCAAGTACAGAGGGTTGTTTTAGATATCGTTCAGTCAGTTCACCTGCTACTTTTGCAGCGACCAGTATTACTGCCAATTGTAATACCAAGTGTGTGACTATGTGAGTTATGTTTTCTTCCAATTGACTCCTGACGTGGGCTAGCTGGATATGCTTAATAAGCGCTCTTACAGGGTGCTTTTCGATTATAGCAAGAGTTGCGCTTAGTAAGGATGGGCACCTAAAGAAGCATGAGCACCTAAAGAAGCATGAGCAGGATTATACTATCTCTTCGTGGTTCTCACAAAGGATTATTATAAAGGAATTTGTGTGCTAGATATTCGCAGAAAACATGTTATTGCAAGAGGACTCATTTCGTGTTCTTTACGTTATGACTAACGAGGTGGAAGACTTGACACCGAAACTGACCTAGAATAGGCTGCTTGAATGCCGCTATCCTGACGGGTATGAGATTTATAGAAAAGGCAGCGGTTGAGGGTAAGTGGAGACAAAGACAGAACCTCCTTCGTATAACGGAGGATCAGATTTAGGTAGGCTAACGAGCCGAAACGGCGGCCAGTTTATCTGGTAGCTGCTTCGGCTCGTTTTGTTTGATCAGGAGATTATGGATACTTGGGATGGTGTTGTGTTAGCCGCAGGTAGCGGGACACGTATGAAGTCTAAAACACCAAAGCCGTTGCATCTGCTGAATGGCAAACCGATGTTGGGTCATGTGCTAGACACGATTGAAGTGGCCTTACAGGGTCAAGCGATCGTTGTAGCGAGTGACAGTACTAGTTTTGGCCAGCTTTTTGACCCAAACCGTCGGTATGTGACCCAGTCTAGTATGTCTGGTACAGCGGGGGCGATTCAATCTGTTGAACCAATTATTGATGCTAGCGTTCAGAATATTTTGGTTGTAAATGCTGATAATCCATTTATATCGATTGATAGCTTAAAGAAATTAATTCAGTCACATGAGAATAGTGATGCCGTCTTGACCTTCTTATCGGCTTTTGTGGCAGATCGACAGACATTAGGATTAGTCATGCGGGATGAAACCGGTCAAGTCGAATCAGTGGTTGAGTCTCAAGACGATACAGCACTGCATGGATCACTTTTTGAAGTTAATTGTGGAGCTTATTGTATCAACACAAAATGGTTATGGGATACGATGCCTCAATTACAGCAACATGAAAATGGCGAGTTTTATATTACGGACCTCATTGCCCTCGCTAGTGAATTAGTTGGTGGTGTAGTTGCAATTGTCTCTAAGGATTCATGGGAGGCGTGGGGTGTAAACACTCGACTAGACTTAGCTGCAGCTGAAAAGCAGATGCGCAATAGAACTGTTCAACGTTTGATGAAAGATGGGGTTACATTCGTTGATCCGGATTCAGCCTATATTGAAAGTACTGTTGTGATTGGACAAGATACGATCATACAGCCAAATACATATATCCGGGGAAGCACACAGATTGGTTCGGATTGTAAAATTGGGCCAGGATGCCAAATAGATGATACTACGATTGGCGATCGATGTACGATTGGAAGTTCCGTATTGGAAAAGACAGTGATTCAGGATGACGTAAATATTGGCCCTTTCTGTCATTTGCGTGCAGGATCTCATTTGAGTTCAGGAGTGCACATCGGGAATTTTGGTGAAATTAAAAATAGTCGATTAGGCTTGAATGTTCGGATGGGTCATTCCAGTTACATTGGTGATGCCGATATCGGTGATAATGTGAACATTGGAGCTGGAGTGGTCACTGCTAATTTCGATGGAGATGAAAAACATCGAACTACGATTCAACAGGATGTTTTTCTGGGTGTTGACACGATGCTTATTGCTCCAATTAAAGTCGGGGCCAGGTCTCGCACAGGTGCCGGGACAGTATTGAACAAAGATATACCTGCCGACACAATGGCGGTTGGCGTACCGGCACGGTTTTGGACATTAAAGTCTTCAGAGGGAAGTGCTCACGATGATCGGAATTTGAATGATAATCAAGGTATTGGACGTAAGGAGACATGAGTACACTTTCTTGGATTTCACTATTTTTCGTCATTGTTCTTATTTTGCCGACTATGATCGCTTTATCTGTGTTCCAGGTTGGGATGATTCGGATACGGGGTGAAAATGTAGAGCGGCTTGTCCAACGCGAAATAGAGGGATCGCGTCAATTAGAGATGCTACTAAGTAAATTAGGTCAAGTTGTGTTTACGTTAGCCCTTGCAGAGGTGATTAATGTTCTGGCTATGTTTGTATTGAGCCTAGCAGTGTTCAATGACGGATTAAATTTGACAATATCTATAGCAAGCTTATTCTCTGTACTCCTTGTGATTTCAACATTCGTTTTGAGTCGAATGCTCGCATACATGATTACCGGTTCCTCTCCTGAACAAGCTATTTTACGACTTGTGCCGCTTGCATCTTCGTTGCTGAAACTTTTTTACCCTTCAACCATTCTTGTTGCGAAACTCGAAGAACGGATTAAAAGCAATTACAGCCAATCATCGGAGGATCAAGAGGCTTCCAAAGAAGGTCAAAATGGTGAAGGCCTTATTTATCAGGGACACGAAGTTGAAGAGCATGAACGTGAGATGATTAGAGCAATTCTGAAATTGGAAGATACGACTGTTCGCGAAATCATGGTTCCATTTCCAGACATAGTAGCAACAAGCGAAGATGCGTCGGTTTCTGAGATTATCGATCTTATCAATAGCGAAGGTTTCACACGCATTCCTCTTTTTGAATCTACGAAGGACAATATTGTTGGTGTAATTTATGCGAAAGATTTGCTCACACTGGCAGAGCCTAGGACTTCTTCCGTCCAATTAAGGACGATTTGTAGGGAACCATTTTTTATACCAGAGACTAAGAAGCTTGATGAGTTATTAGATGAATTTCAGCAAAAGCGCCTTCATTTAGGGGTCGTGGTTGATGAATATGGTGCAGTGTCCGGGCTTGTTACCATTGAGGACTTGTTGGAAGAGATCGTTGGGGAAATTGCGGATGAGTATGATTCACAAGAACCTGAAGCGGAACGTGTTAGTGATGACGAGGTTGTTATTGATGGTAAGGCGCCATTAGATATGCTTGACGAATACTTTTCGATCGAAATGCGGGGTGAGGGATTCGATACTATTGGCGGATTGATATTTCATGATTTGGGGAAAATCCCTGTCCCAGGAGATCGTGTTGCAACAAATGAATTGACATTCGAGGTGCTCACGACTGTTGGTCGCAGAATACGAAAAGTTCGGGTATGGCGTGCCCCTAAGCTGAATGATCTCGATCAATAAAATAAGCGATCTTAAAATCGGCTTAGGCATAAGCTAGATGACTGCATACTTAATTTTTGATTGATAACTCAACGCAATCAATAGCACAATAAATCCATAGTTTTAATAATGAAATATGAATGTTTGATGTTATTGGCGATTTTAAATGTACACCAGATTACACTTAGCTAGTCCTGAATGAGTGGGCCACTTATGCTTCGTGGGAAGTGATACGAAAATGTAGAGCCAAATATCTCGAGGCTTGCCAATATTTTCTTACAAAAGACATGCGTACTGATCGTATAAGTATTTGAAAGAATAAAAGGTTTGATAAAAGGAAACCTTTTCATTTGGGTGATTGTGAAATTCAAGACAGCTTTTTAAGATTCAGCGATAAACATTGTGGTAACGCACCCATCTTGGTTTGGCTACCTGGTTTTTTCGCCTTTCAGAAGGCAGGAACCATTGCGTTTAGTGGAAGATGAGGGTTTGCAAGTTTGGGCTCGATCAACGATAAAGCCGGCGATGGTGAGTTTGATATTCACCATCGCCGGCTTTCAAATCCTACGCCAATTACCTTTGGAGGCTTAACTAGCGCTCCTCTTTACCTTGACAGGGAAAGAGGCTTCTTCCCCTTCCGTTGAGCGTGCGATAACCGTGAATATTGCTTCATCGGCTCCAAGCTCATCCAAGTAAATCTCAACAGCGTCGGTAAAAGGATCTGTTGATTCCATTACGAAGGCACCGGAGTCATTGGCGCGTCCTGTTAACCATTTGTGAGTCGACGACTCTATTGGTCGGGCGCGTACAACCTGACTCTTAGCATACTTCAATCGATGGAATTCAATTTCCATTCCGACTCGAGGTGACCATCCGGCGCCATAAACCTGGACACCTGTATCACCAACGGTAATTTCACTAGGAACTATAACAATGATTGGAGGACCATTCCGGTTTGTATCGCGGAACCCAACTGGCTTCGCCTCTCCATCTGCACCAGCTTCACCAGCTGGTCCCTCTGGACCGGCTGGTCCCTGAGGTCCTGCAGGTCCTTGTGCTCCTTGTGCTCCTGCTGCACCCGTTGCGCCTTTGGGTCCTGGCGGACCATCAGCGCCATCTGCGCCGGCACAACCCGCAACCACTAGCATTGCTGCTAGAGCGAGCACCAAGCCCAGAAAAGTCCTATTTCTGCTTAGCAAACGCATAGCAAGTCTCCCTTATCAACTTTAATGGTTATCCTGCACTTCTTTTAACTAGTACAGGGTAAGATGCTTCTTCACCTTCTGACGAGCGTGCAATTACTGTGAACATTGCCTCGTCCGCTCCGATCTCGTCTAAGTAAATCTCAACTGCTTCAGGGAATGGTTTGTCATCTGATTGAGCGAACTCAAAAGCGCCCGAGTCATTAGACCTTCCATTGAGGAATACGTAGGTTGATGATCCAATTGGGTCGGATCGCTTCACCTGTGCCTTGGCCCAGAACAAGCGGTGGAATTCGATCGTGATTGACGATCGGATAGACCAA
>CEUS01115987.1_pt1 | contig 21339 bp, 21 predicted proteins | sample 427031 | NCBI WGS metagenome assembly CEUS01 (sample SAMEA2622837, study PRJEB7988) | marine metagenome | biome: marine biome (ENVO:00000447); feature: marine epipelagic mixed layer (ENVO:xxxxxxxxx); material: "saline water (ENVO:00002010), including plankton (ENVO:xxxxxxxx)" | depth 140 m | reverse complement strand
TTTGATCTGCTCTTAATCCATCAATTAAGAAAAATATTATGTTTGGAGGCATAACCTAATTTTAATTCTGTAATGATATATTGATTACTTATTCATCATTTCAATAATCACTATCGCATTTTTCTAAATTAAATTCATAGAAAAGATAATAAGTCGGCATTTGGGTTTTTTTTTAAATTGTTTTGGAAAGGCCATATTCGTGAAGTAATAACAACATGTGATCATGATGGTATACTGGAAATTCTAAAAACTATTCCTGATGAAGAATGGGCTAAAGATACAGAAGTTAGAAATTCAAAAGCTAAAGCTGGTAATACAAACTTAGATACACGTGCTTTAATGTTAAAATACAAATCCTCTGCGTCAACTGGACAAGGATTTATGAATTATGAAAAGAATGACACAGAAACTCTAGTCAAACTGAAACCTATTTTAGAAAAAATTATTTCTGATGTTAAAAAATACTATGGATATGAAAACCTCAAACTAACAAATGTTATATTTACAGAGTTACGAAAAGGTGGTATAATTCCAGAGCATGTTGATGAAGGAAAGATGCTTTCTACAAATCATAGAATTCATATTCCAATAATTTCTCATCCCGATGTAAAATTTGTTTTAGATCATAAGGATTATTATTTAGAACCGGGTCACGGTTATGAAATAAATAATCAAATTATTCATGAAGTTAGAAATGAAAGTGATATTGATAGAGTACACATGATAATTGATTTGAGAGAATGGCAAGATGAAGAACCTCCTGAGTTTTGGGAAGTCGACTCAAAAAAATATTAAATATAAATGAAATTACCAAGAGCGATTAGATTTTTTCGTAAACCTGATCATATTTCATTTTTAATTGCACTTGTTTTTGTTATAATTTCGAATTTTATGCTAACTTTTGAAACAAAAATAATTAGTCTTATTTTTTTCACATTCACAATAATTTATGAAACTTATGAAATTTCAAAAGGAAATAGACAAATATTCAAAATAGATCATATTGCATTTGTGATTGGTTATGTAATGCTGGTTGTTACTTTTTGGGTAAATTCAGAGTATTTGTTAATTGGTTGTACAATATTATTCATTTTTACAGTATTATTTGAGATTTATGCAGTAAGAAAAAATGATTTAAAAAACCAACAAAATAGTTAATCAAGATGATTAACATTTTGAATTTTGTAGGATTCTTCTAATCTTTTAATATCATCTGTTTTCAATTTGACATTTAACGACTCAACTATCTCTTCAACATGAATTTTTTTTGTTACGCCAATTATAGGTAATGTAATATCTTTATTTTGAAACCATGCTAAAGCTATTTGTACAGGTTTTACATCCTTTTCATTTGCAATTTCTATTACTTTTTCAAGAACATCGAAATCTTGATTCTTAAAGAATTTTGGTTTAAACCCTGGATCAGTCTTATATCTTGTAGTTTGACCTTCTAAATTTCTTTGATATTTTCCGGTTAGAAATCCTTTTCCAATTGGATTATATGCAAACACTGAAATTTTTTGATCTTTACAAAAAGGAATCATTTCTCTTTCTTCTTCTCTATAACACAAGTTATAGTGAGTTTGTATAGTTTCAATTTTGTGTAGATCTAATTTATCACTTAACCAAAGGCATTTTGCAAACTGCCAAGTCCACATGTTTGAAGCACCTAAATGTCTGACATGATTTTCTTTCACCAATTCATCAAGCGCGGTTAGTGTTTCATCAATTGGTGTGTCATAGTCCCATCTATGAATTTGGTATAAATCTATAAAATCAGTTTGAAGTCTTTCTAGTGATTTTGCAAATTGTTTTTTAATTTGTTTTTGAGAAAGACCAATATCACTAGGATCATTTCCCATTTGGTATCTAACTTTAGTCCCAATTACTACATCATTACGACAGTTTTTCAATAATTCGCCAACAATTTTCTCAGAATGACCATCTGAATACGCATTGGCAGTGTCAAAAAAAGTTATGCCTAAATCTAACGCACGTTCAATTATTGGTCTTGCTTCCTCTAATCCTATCATCCAATCAAATTTTGAACCAAATGACATACACCCGAGGCAAATCTTGGAAATTTTTGTATTTGATTCACCAATTGTTTCATATTCCATTTTTTCTACTAAAAATCAGAAGTCATATCTAATAAATGGTTAAAAAATATAGTAATTGATATATTCTTAGATCATTGCATTAAAAATTGTGAAGCAGAATTTATTATTTCGTTCTTGGTTTTATTTTAGAACTGGTTGGCAAACATATTTTGCATTCATTCTAGCTGCAATCAATACATTAACTGTAACATATTTTCTAGCAATTGATAATTATCCTTCATTAAAAACAATCTTTCCTTCTTTTGAAATTTATATTCTCATTGTGGTGTCAATTGGAATTCCATTGCTAATTATAATTGGGTATGTACATTTCAAACGATCACAATCATTCAAATCTGAAGCTGATGTTCTTATCGAAAGTAATCCATATCAAAGACGTAATACTGTTAATAGTGAACTACTTGTTCGTATGAACTTGGAATTAATGACAATTTTATTAAAAGTTGCAAAGAAAGAGGACTTGTCTGATGATGAGATTAAAAAAATAACCAAATTACATGATGAAATTATCGAATTATCTAAAAACCGAACATTAACAGATGGCACTGACATGAATTTTCTTAAAAAAGAAATTGTAAAATTATAGTATTCTAAATTGTTTTCATCTACTCACTCTGAAAATAATCTAAAAGAATCACTTAGGTTTTGGTTAATAGAGCATCCTGAATTAAATCCATATCAATTTTCATTTAAAAAATTTTTTCGAAAATTAACTAGTTCCTTTAGATCATTCCCACATTTTATCATCATTGGAGTTGGCAGAGCTGGAACTACTGCGCTTTACAGTTACCTGATTCAACATTCATCAATCTACGGTACATACACAGAAAATAAAAAAAATGCTTCAGATATTCACTTTTTTGAATATATGACAACAACCAGTGTTTCTTGGTATAAATCCCATTTTCCAATTCTTTCTTCAAAAATGTTATCAAAAAATAATTTACAAGTAACTGGAGAATTTACCTCGACTTATTTTTATCATCCTGACGTACCCAAGCGTATACATGAACTATTGCCTAACATAAAATTAATACTAATTTTAAGAAATCCGATTGATAAAATATACTCAACATATTATCAACAATTTCGTTATGGTGAGATTAGTACTTCATTTGAAGAAACAATTGATGCAGAAATAAAAAGAATAGAAATTTTACAAAACAATCCTGATTTTCATAGTAAAAATCCAAATATTAGAAATTCTGTCCCACAAAATATTTTGAGACATGGAATCTATTGTGATTATCTAGAAAATTGGTTTAAATTTTTTCAAAAGGAACAAATTCTTATCTTAAATGCGGAAGATCTAAAAAAAAATACATCTAATATGCTTGATACTGTTTTTAAATTCTTAGAGATTAATAATGAAAATATTGAAAATTTAGCTCATATCAGTGCTAGAAAATATCCTAAAATGAATGAAGTGACAAGAAAAAGATTGATTGATTTTTACAAACCGTACAATAAAAAACTAAATGAATTACTACAGACAAATTTTGATTGGGATAAATGAACGATAGATCTCCAAAGTTTACATGGAAAAATTTTGATGGAAAAATAAAATTATTTACTTTTTCTTCAGATGGTAATCAACCAACCAAAAAACGAGATTGGAATCCGTATAAAAGCAAATTATCTGCTGCATTGTTTAACGGACTAGAAATTGTTCCGTTTAACACATCAACCAAAATTTTTATGATTGATGAATTTTCTGATAATACTTACATACATCTAAATGATATTGTCAATTCGTCTTCAGAAATAATTTTTCATAAAAATTCTGAAAAATATAAAAAAATTGTTCAAACATTTGAAGATGAAAATAAATTATTTGATTTATTATATATTGATTTCAAATCACAAATCTCAGTTTCACAAATTTCAGATTTCCATAAAATTTTAAAAAAATCTGGATTTATTTTCATTTTTTTAACTTCAACTAAAACTGAAATTAGATCTTTTAAAGAATTATCAAATTGGTGGGATGAAAAGACTAAAAATGAAAAAATGAATATTTTTCAAGATATGGGTATTCCTTTAAACGATTTTGATATGAAATTTATGATAGATTCAAATTTTGAAAAATTTTCAAAAATATGGCAAGATAATATTACACTAAATCTTTCAAAAGACAATACTTCATTTGTAAAAAAACAAATTGCACTCATTAATAATAGTGAATCATCCTCATTGCAGTTAATTGAAGAAGTTAATTTACTTAATTTCTTTGATAATACTTTGTTAGTCTTCCAAAAGATTGAATAAATTATTTTAATAATAAATTTCTCCAAATACTAAATAAGAAGTAAAATTGAAAAAATTTGTGAATGATTTTAGCAAAGAACGACTATTGGTAATTGCACCACATAGCGATGATGAGGTATTAGGTTGTGGCGGTTTAATCTCAAAAATTAAAAGTTCAGGAGGAAAAGTCTATGTTCTAATTTTTAATCTTGGTTTTGAAAAGGATGATACGATTGAATCTCAAGAAAAAAGAAAAAATGAAGTAAAAAGTGCAATGGACGTATTGAATGTTGATGATTATCATGTTGTAAATGATCAACCCGATAATAATCGTGATCTAGATGCAAAACCACTACATTCTCTAATTGAAGTAATTGAAACCACAAGTAATGTCTCATTAGAAAAAATAGCACCTACAATGGTGGCTATTCCTACAATATTTTCACATCACCAAGATCATGTGCATGTTCATCATGCTTGTATTGCCGCACTTAGACCAATTAGCACACCTGTATCAAATGTAGTATTATCATATGAAGCACCAGAACATAGTAGATGGTCTGCAAATGGAATCTTTGAACCAAATCTATTTGTTGAAATTGATAATGAAATTGATGATAAAATTGAAGCATTCATGAAATATGAATCACAAGTAAGACCTGGAGGTAGAGATGCAGATAGCATACGAAATCAAGCAAGATATCGAGGACAAGAAGTAGGTAAAGAATTATGTGAAGCATTCTATGTTCACCGATTCATTTTATAAGTTAATATTGATAATTTTCACTTTAAAAATAAATGAAAACTATTCCATGGGTTGATCCATTTACTAATCAACCTTTAGAAGAAAAAGAAGAAAAATTAGTTTCAAAAGATTCAGAATATTCCATTATTGATGGTATTCCAAAATTTGTAAAAGAAAATTCAGATGATCCTCAATACGATATTGAAAAATGTTTTTCATATCAATGGACAGAAAGCGATTTTGGTCAACCTGATAAATTTTCTGATGATGACATAAAAAAAGATGTTATTGAAACGATGGATTTGACTGATGATGATCTATCTTTGTTTGATGATAAAATTGTATTAGATGTGGGAGTTGGAAGTGGTGCTTCGTCTAGATTGTGGGCTCCTAGAGCAAAAGAATTTCATGGTATTGATATAGGCAATGGAGTTTATCGAGCAAAAAATACATTAACTAACTCAGTGGAAAATCCAATACTTTCACATTCAGATTTACATCATTTACCATACCCTGATGAATCATTTGATGTCATAGTTAGTAATGGTGTTTTGCATCATACCCCAAGTACAAAAAATGCGCTAAAAAGTATATATCCAAAACTCAAAAAAGGTGGATTGATAATTTTTTACATTTACAAAGTTAAAGCACCATTACGTGAATTTTCTGATGATTATATTCGAAATCTAATTTCTAAAATGTCACCAGATGAAGCATTTGAAGCAAACAAATCAATTACAAAATTAGCAGAATCTTTACATAATCAAAAAATTAACATAACCATTCCTGAAGATGTTCCACTACTTGGTTTTAAAAAAGGGGAGTATGATTTGCAACGATTTATCTATCAAAATATTTTCAAATTATTTTGGAAAGAATCAATGGGATTCTATGAATCAAATATGGAAAATTTTGATTGGTATTATCCTAAATATTCTTGGCGTCACACCGAACAAGAGATAAAAGATTGGTGTTCTGAATTTAATCTTTTACCAAAAATGATTAAAGAAAACTATTCTGGTTTTACGTGTCATGCTTACCGAAAATAGCACGTGTAAATTTTTTATAATATAGCCTATTTGAAATTAGAAAACCCATCATTCTAAATTTAATTAAAATTTTGGATGTTTTTCGATTAATTGATGGGTGTTCTTCTACTAATTTTGTAAATAATGAATCCCACCATTCTCCTGCTTTCGTAGGATCAGATATTTTTTTTACAAAATCATATTCTTTCTCCATAATATTATTTCTAAATTCTTCTGATTCTACAATCTTGTCAATTATCTCCGCCACTTTTTTTGGATCATTATTATTTGGCAAAAATGGTGATTCTGTCTCTTTATCATCTACAATTATTTTGATATTCTTATCTGTAAAATTTATCACAGGTTTTTTAGACATCACCGCTTCTAGTTCTACATATTCAAAACTTCCAATTCTTAGATTACCGATAACTGCATCACACCATTGATAATATTTTGGCATATCTTTTCTTTTAATCATAGGAATTAGCTTTACTTGAGATGGCAAATTCTCTTTAAGTTTTAATGAAGAACGATCTTCTTCATTAGTTCCCATATCTCTCCAATCAACTTGTAAGATATCAAAATCTGATTTACAGAAATCTAATGCCTTCCATAAAACATCTGTACCTTTTGGTATTCCCATTCTTTGTGGACAAAAAAACGTAAATTTCTTTTTATTTTTTTGAAGTTCATCCATATTTTTTTCAAATAATGTTAAATCAATTGGTTTTAAATCCATTTTAATATTATTTCCTGAATATTTTTTTAGATGCTCAAAAACCCATGTAGGTGCAATATGTGCAATTGCAAAATCAAATGTATTTCTATAAAATTTTCTCTCTAGAAAATTCAGTTTATGTAATGGTTCGTTATACCATGGTTCCTTAGAATTTTTAATGAATCTTGGTGCATCAATGTCTCGGCCAACATAATATGAAACATAATTTAAATCTGAAAGAAAAGCAATTCTCTCACCAGCCCCCATAACCACTGCCAAATCAAATTTTTCTTTTATTTGATTTATTTTATTTACCTGATCTGTTACTTTATAATTTTCAAATAATTCATAACTTTCATCATATGTGTATATGCCTGCTCCATCTTTCGGAAAATTAATGATATGTATTTTTGAATTTTTTACATACTTGCTTACTGTTTTAAAATAATTTCCTACATCGGAAATAACCAAAATATTTAGAGCCAAATCGGTCACATCTCTAATTTTTCATCATCTAATATCTTTTGTTGTCATTTTATTCCTTTTATTATAATTTCTAAAAAAATTTCATTAATTATGGGTAAAAGTAATAGGCTCGAGTATTTTCAAACTATTATGATTTCATATATTCAGTATTGTTGTATTATCATACAAAAAAAAGTAGAACTTATTGAAATTAATAAATCTCACAATCTAAACTCATGAAACTCAATAAAAAATTACTAATTATCATAATCTCTTCGATTATCATTTATTCTTTATTTTTAATCTCATCTGATTTTAGTAAATTAAGTGAAAAAATTTTAGATTTTAAAATTGAATTTTTACCAATAATTCTTCCGTTAGTATCTCTTGGTTGGCTTGCACTATATTTTCGCTGGATCATTTTATTAAAAAATGTTGGATACGTTCTTCCCCATAAGAAAAATTTTCAAATTTTTCTTAGCGGATTTCCATTAAGTATAACCCCTGGCAAAATTGGTGAATTAATTAAATCCCAATTATTAAAAGAAAATTTTAACACTCCTAGAAAAGTCACTGCTCCAATAATACTAGTTGAGAGATTTTATAATGCCATAGGAATAGTAATCATTTCAATATTTGGAATTTGGTATTTTGATTTTAGTGGAATTGTAATTTTGATTACCACTTGTATTCTTATTACAATTTTCTTTATTTTACATTCAAGAACACTTTTTTCAAAATTAATTGATTTTTCATCAAAAATAAAATTTCTATCAAAATTTACTGATTCGTTCAAAGATTCTTATGATGTTATCAATAATTCAATAAAACCTAAAATTTTTCTAACTTCTTCTTTATTATCTGCCATCTATTGGCTTTTAGAATCAATTGCTGTATATTTTATTTTGAAATCATTTGGCATCGATTTATTTGAAATCACTGATGTTATTCTTTCATACACAACATCAATAATTCTTGGGGTTGCATCTTTCATACCTGGCGGTATTGGTATCTCGGAAGGTACCTTGATTGGTTTACTAAGTGTCAATGGATTGGAATTTTCTACTGCAGTATCAATTACAATATTCATCCGAATTTTTACATTGTGGTATTCTGTATTAGTAGGATTTATTGCATTAAAATTCACAGGAGCTTTTTCAATTGGTGATTCTATACAAAAAAATTCTTAATTTCTTTACAAATAAAATTTAATTGTTTTCCAGTCAATGTTGTTGAAGAAGGAAGCCATAAACCTCTATCTGAAATATCTGTTGAAACAGGATATTTTTTATTAGATGTGAAATATGGTTTTAATTTATGAATTGGTGGATAAAAAATTCTTGTTTCAATATTTTTTTCATTCAAATATCTAATTAATTTTATTTTTTCTTTCTTATTTTTTAAAACTATGTCTGACATCCATGGAGTTATTTTATTTAAATCTGTTTGAATGAATTCAATTTCTGGAATATTTTTTAATTCTTCCTGGTAAATCTTGAACATTTTCTTCTTAATTTTAATTCTTTTCTCAAGTTTTTTCATTTGACTAATTCCAACTGCCGCCTGAAATTCTGTAAATTTAAAATTTTGACCTATTATATGATGTTCGAATGCTGACATCATATTCTTTTTCCTTCCAATTTTTCTTCCAAAATCTTTTAGCTCCATACAACGTTCATACAATTTTTTATTATTTGTAACAATCATTCCGCCTTGTCCTGTTGTAATAATTTTAGGTGTACTGAATGAAAAAACTCCTATGTCGCTCAAATTGCCTTGATGTATTTTGCCATAATAACTACCAAGTGAATGTGCAGCGTCTTCAATTAATTTTAGATTATTTTTTCTAGCAATTTCATTCAAAATTTTCATGTTGGTTGTTCTTCCATTGAAATTAACTGTCATGATTGCTTTGGTTTTTTTTGTAATTTTTCTCTCAAGAAGTTCTGTATCAATATTTAACGTATCTGGATCCACATCCGCTAAAACTGGTGTCGCATTGTTAGCTTTGATTGAATTTGGTGATGCTACAAAAGTTAAATCTGGAACTATCACTTCATCATTATTTTTTATTCCTAGTGCATTTAACCCTAAATATAGTCCGGACGTACCGCTAGTTACAGCACATGCGTATTTACTCTTGGTAAAATTTGCAAACATTTTTTCAAATTCTCTAGTCTTTGCTGCTTCAGTAAACCATCCTGAATCTATAACAGATAACAATTCTTTTTTTTCTGATTCATCCATTGATGGCTGAATTTGGTATATTCTTTTCAAATTATGTATTTTTCCTAAAAAACGATAAATAAACATGCCTTAGAAATTCTATTATGTCATTAAAAAATTCAGTATTAATTACAGGTGGTGCAGGTTATGTTGGTAGTGTACTTACAAATAAACTCGTAAATGGAAATTTTCATGTAAAAATTATCGATTCTTTGGTATTTGGAAATGATGGAATATCGAAGTTAATAGATGATGATAAAATTGAATTTCACAATATAGATATCCGAGATACAAAAAATATTTCTGGCATTCTGAATGATGTTGATTCTGTTATTCATTTAGCAGCAATTGTTGGTGAACCTCTTTGCAAAAAAATTCCGATTGCTGCAAAACAAATTAATGAATATGCTACAAAGAACTTGATAAATTTATGCAAAAAGAAACAAATTCAAAAATTCATTTTTGCATCAACATGTAGTAATTATGGCTCAAGTTCTAATGTAGTAGATGAATCTTCTCCTGTCAAACCTTTATCATTATATTCTGAATGTAAAGTAAATTCGGAGAATTATATTCTAAGTAAAAATACTCCAACATTCAACACATGCATTCTAAGATTTGCAACAGCTCACGGGTTATCTCCACGTATGCGTTTTGATCTTCTAGTACAGGAATTTCTTCGTGATGCATTGGTGGATAAAAAAATTTCCATATTCGGAGAGGATTTTTGGCGACCTTTGATACATGTCGATGATATGGCTGATGCATGTATTTCTGTGATTAATGCATCAACAGAATTAATTTCTGGTGAAATTTTTAATGTTGGAAGTAGTAAAGAAAATTATACCAAAAGACAACTTGCAGAAATTATCCAAAAACATGTATTAGATGCTGAAATCGAACTAATCAAATCAAAAACAGATCCTCGAAATTACAAGGTTTCTTTTGAAAAAATAAAAAATTCATTAAATTTTGAACCAAAAAAAACAGTTGAAGATTCAGTTATTGAGATACTTGGAAAAATTCGAGATGGTGGTATTAATCCTCGAGATTCAGAATTTTCAAATATGTCGAAACAGACAGAAAAAATACGTTCACTAATCAATTATCAGTTTGACGAAAACCTATAAAGTGGCAAAAAGTTTCACGCCATATGAGAATTTTTGTAACTGGAATGACTGGTTTCCTTGGTCATGAATTAGGTCAAATTCTCTTAAAAAAAGGTCACAAACTAGGTACTTTGGCTAGAAATGTTGCAACATCTGATAGACCTATTGCATCAAATACTGAATCGATGATTCGTGGTGAAAAACAAAGTGGTATCTCTTATTTTTATGGTGATCTTACAGACTACCTAAACATCTATGATGTCTTAAGCGCTTTCAAACCTGATGTAATTATTCATCTAGCAGCACAAACTTCTGTTGCTTATAGTTTCACTCACACTACCGAAGTATTCAATGTTAATTTTCTTGGTGCAGTAAATATGGCTGAAGCTGCTAGACGTGCAGTACCTAATCTGAAACGATTCATTTTCTCAGGTTCTGTTGAGGAATATGGTATTCAAAAGAAATTTCCCTCTAAAGAAACTGCAGAATTACACGCTGCAAGTCCATACGCTGTTGCAAAAATTGCTACTGAAAAACATCTAAAATATTTGTATGATGCATATGGCTTTCCTGCCATTATATTTAGAAATGCTAATTCTTACGGAAGACGCTACAACCATCAATTTGTAATTGAAAGTATAATCTATCAAATGATACAAGGTAAATCTCCTGTAAAATTAGGTGATCCTACACCTTATCGTGATTTTGTTTTTGAACCTGACTTATTATCTGCATATGTTCTTGCTGCAGAAAGTAATAACAAAAAATTACTTGGAGAATCAATGAACATTGGTACTGGTAAATCTCTTTCCATAAAACAACTAGCTGAAAAAATTAGAAAAATAACTGGCTATAAAGGAAAAATTCAGTGGAATAGTTTCCCCAAGCGTTCTTTAGAAATTCCAAAATTGGAAGTTGATAATTCCAAGGCAAAAAAATTACTGAAATGGAAACCAAAATATTCACTTGATGAAGGATTAAGAATCACTGCATCATACTATAAAAAAGATAACTAAATTTTCTCAAAGTTTCTAACAATCCATTTTATATCTGGTTGTGGTAATCCATCTTCATTATATATTATCAATGATGGAAAAATTGAAAATAATAATTTTATTGAAATTGCCAACAATACCATACCACTTTTTGTATTAAAAATTTTTAATAATCTGATAATTGCGCTTCCTTTTCTATTAAATGCAATTCCTTTAACATCATTAACTATATTATCTGCATAATGTATTCTAAATATTTTCTTATATCCTAATGAATCATGAAGCTTAACACTATTTTCATTTCTGGGATCATTAAACACTGTAATGAAAGAATAACCTCTTCTATCACATTCATCAATCAATTCTTTTTGAATTTTTTTCCCTATTCCTTTTCCTCTAAATTTTTTGCTAACCTGTATGCCTGATACATGAAAAAACCCTCCCATTCCTGCAGCCCCAGAAATCTCATCATTATCTTTTTCAATCACAACCCAGTCACAGGATTCCAAACTTTTCATATTTGTAGATATATTACACATTCGTAAGTCATTGATTAAATTCGCGTTAACTTTGATAATTTCCACAAAAATATTATAATTTAATGGGAATTATAGTTTATTATGATTTTATATTTTTTGATTTCCAGATTCAAAAATATTTAGAATTATTAATTGAAGAAATCTAGAGAAAATTAAATAATCAATGAATTATTATTTCAATATGAGCAATTTGATTACATTTGTAAATCATGCATCAGTAATTTTTTCACATAATGATGTCAAATTAATAACTGATCCCTGGATTTTTGGTAGCGCATTTAACAACGGCTGGGATCTTTTATCTAAATCTAAATTTTCAATTGAGGATTTCAATCACATAACTCATATTTGGTTTTCTCACGAACATCCAGATCATTTTAACCCTTCTGTACTAAAACAAATACCTGAACAGATTCGAAATAAAATTACAATATTATTTCAAAATACACTTGATCATCGTGTGGCAAATTTATGCAGAAAATTAAATTTTAAAAAAATTATTGAAATGAATCCCGATGAATACATTTCATTAAATGATGACTTTCAAATCAAGTGTGTACCAAATGGAACATATGATTCTTGGTTCTATGCAAAAATAGGTAATAAAAAAATTCTAAACATAAATGATTGTATGGTTGATAGTACATCACAAATAAAAATTATCAAAAAACAAATCGATGATGTTGATATACTTCTAACACAATTTGGATATGCAAGTTGGGTTGGTGATCCTGAAGATATTAAGCTTAGAAAAGATGCATCAATTGAAAAATTAAATCGAATAAAAATCCAATCTGATTTTATTAAACCAAAATTCATCATACCTTTTGCTAGTTTTGTAAAATTCTCAAACGAAGATAATTATTATATGAATGATGAAATGAATAAAATACAAAATGTTGAAAAGTTCATTTTAAAAGAAACTAAATCTATACCAATAATTCTGTATCCTGGTGATTTATGGTCTGGTGAAGAAAAAATTAATAATTCTGATGCAATATTACGTTATAACAAAGACTTTGATAATATGTTGGAACTGCATTCAAATCCAAATATAATTAATTATGAAGAATTGCAAACTCTTTCACTATCTTATATTGAAAATATTAAATCAAGAAATAATTGGAATTTTATTAAATTTTTACATTATCTAAACTTTTTTAAAACAACTCATATTTTTTTAAAAGATCTAAATTCTTCTTTTTCATTTAATCTTATAAGTGGTTTACAAAAATCACAAAAAACTAAATCAAAAGTTGATATTATCACAGATTCTGATTCACTTGGATTTGTATTTTCATGGGATTATGGTATGGACACATTATTTGTTAATGCACGATTTAGAACATCAGGTGGAAAAGTAATGAATTTCTTCAGATTATTTCTAATTGGCACTTTAAATAATAATGGACGAACCTTTCCTTTAGGGGTTTTTGGATTTTTATTTCATGAAAGAAGTATGTGGAAAACTAAGTTTTTAGAAATTATTTTGGGAAAATATGCCCTAAAATGACTCCACTTTAGAAATCACCAATATAGTAAATTAGTAAGTATAATTCATCTGATAATTTTAAATGATCTTATTTTTTGGTTATCATATGTATGCGATAGTTTTTGTTTTGACATTAGATGAAATTGATGGAGTTTCTGAAATTATGCCTCAGGTAAAAAAAGAATGGGCTGATAAAATTATTTTTGTTGATGGCGGTTCCAAAGATGGAACTATTGAAAAAGCAAAAGAATTAGGTTTTGAAGTAATCCATCAAAAAAATAAGGGTGAAGGAAATGCATGTCGTGTAGGTACTGATGCTACAAACTCTGATTTTGTTATGTTTTTTAGTCCTGATGGAAATGACGTTCCTGACGACATACCAAAATTAATTCAAAAAACAAAAGAAGGTCATGATGTTGTTCACATTTCAAGATTTGGAAAAAATTCTATTAGTGATGATGCAAATTGGCTGGATCGATTTGGTAACAATATGTTTACTTTTTTAGTTAATACTTTTTTTGGAGCAAATTACACCGATGCATTAAATGGATTTAGAATTATCAAAAGAAGTATTTGGGATGGACTAAAAACTGATGCACAATACCTCAATATTGAACAACAAACTTGTATTAGATTGGCTAAACTAAAAATCCCTATATTCCAGATTGAGGGACGAGAACCCGAACGTATTGGTGGTGAAAGAAAAATGAGACCATTAACAACCGGCGCTCAACTGAGTTATCAAATAATAAAAGAATTTGTAAAGTGGAAATGGTGAATGTTGTGGGTGAAACTAAATGGGATGTTCTATATGATCCTAAAAATAGATCATTATTTTCAAGAATAGAAGAATTTGCAATTAATACATATTTTTCTGATGCGTTTGTTAGAGCAATTTTGTCTGCTGCAAAAATTAAGTCCGGAAAAATATTTGAACCTGGTTCTGGCGGTGGTATGGCTTGTGCTAAATTTGCTCAAAAAGGATTTGAAATAATATCTATGGATTTGTCTGGAAATGCTTTAAAAAAAGGAAAACAACTTTTCAAATTTCTCTCACTAGATGGAAAATTTACAATGGGTGATCTTTTTCATATGCCTATAAAAGATGAACAATTCGATGTTGTTTTTAATCAAGGAGTAATGGAACATTTCCGATTAGCAAAAATGGATGCATCTTTAGGGGTTAATGAAATGATACGTGTTTTAAAGAAAAATGGCACTTTGGTAATTTTGGTACCTGCTTATTTTTCTCCACTATTTTTTGTTTATAGATTTTTCAAATTTTTTAATCTATTAGAGAAACATTGGCCTTACACGGATCAAGATTTTCTACATAAACATGAATTATATGAAATGATGCAAAAAGCAGGTTGCAAAAATATTACTGTAAGAAGATTGTGGTCATCATTTTTTTTCTCAATGATAGGATATTGTAAGAAAATTGATGAGGATGAATGAAATTTATGAAAACTAAAATAATCATTTCATACTTAATTTTAATTTCTCTTATCTCTTTAGGTTTTAAATTATATCTAGCTGATTTTTCTATTCCTGTAAATTCTGATAACCTTTCTTATGTTTTAAATGGTGTTGCACATACTAATGGTGATTTCACACATCCACCACAAAGGGCTATGGGATGGTCAATATTTTTATCATTATTTTTTAATTTCTTGAATTCAGAAAATTTTATTGATTACTCTAACTTGGCCAAGATTGTTAGTATTGGAATTTCCACTAGTACCATTTTCTTAATTTATTCAGTAGGTAGAAAATTCTTTGATCAAAGATATGCACTTACTGTTTCATATCTTTTTGCTTTTCTACCTGCTCTAAATCATAATTCTGGTTTAGCACTAAGTGAACCAATTTTTATTTTAGTTACTCTTGCATCCTTTTATTTTCTATTACATGAGAAATCAAAATTCATCATTATATCTTTAGTACTTGCTGGTCTTGCCTATTGGATAAGACTTAATGGCGTAGTAATATTCATCATCATTTCTCTTACATATCTTTTGACTTTTAAAAAATCACAAAATTTTGTAAGAAATTACGGAATTGGCATTGTACTATTTATTATTGTAATATCTCCAATGTTAATTCAAAAAAATGATTTGTATGGAGATCCATTTTATTCATCTTATCAAGGTACATTATTTTCCAAAAATTATGAAGATCTAATTAGTAGAACAATGGGTGATGAAACAAAAACTTCTGCTTCTGAATTTATTGAAAATGAGGGGATCTTTAGCTTTATAGATAATTTTATTATTAAAGGTATAATTAATTCATTAAGCATTTTATCAAAATTATCTTTCCCATATTTGTTCATCCTAATTCCATTTGGAATAATTTTTTCATTCAGGGCTTTTGATCAAAATAGTAAATATGTAAAAAGAAATTGGATTTTTATTTTAAGTTCGTTCTTTTCCATGTGTCTCATTGTTGCCACAGTACCAGAAAAAAGATTCTTATTTTTTATTTTACCCTCTTTAATTCTATTTTCTGTAATTCCTATGCAACGTGTTATTGAATATGGATTAAGCACTTTTAGCTTTTCAAGAAAGCAAAAAGATATTTTCCTAATTTGTGTATTAATTATTGTTATAATACTATCAGGACTTTTTACGTTAAGATACGAACAAGCAGATCCAATTTTGGAAAATGAAAAAATTGATTTTGCGCGTTATGCACTTGAAAATTTGAATGGAAATGCATTACGTGATTTTGGTGGTATAACTGATTATCTCACAGATGTTGTTCTCTTAGAGTATAACCATTTCAAAGACTTTGAAATGAATTATTGGATTGACAAAGAAGAAAGAAAAAAATTTAATTTTAGAACAATTTCTATCCATGCGGATAATATCGATGAATTGATAACGAAAGGTGAAAAACTAGATTTGAAATATTTAATTTCTAATAATGAAAATACATCATTCTATCCATATGTAGATCAAATCTATTACAATGAAGAAAATTATCCATTTTTAATCAAAATTTTTGATTCTGATGATTATGGTTTCGAAAAATTAAAAATAAAAATATTTGAAATCGATTATAAAAAATTTCATGAATCAAGGAACTAACTTAAAATCATTAGAAAATTTTTCATAATCAATACGAAATAACTTTAAGTGATAATTATAGCCATTTTCAACAGAATCATATTCTTTAATTAAATATGAATAATTTTGTTCATTATCAAATATTTTCTTAAAATCAATTCTTAGCTCATTTGTAATGTTATGTGATCTATTTTCATAATCTATTAACAAATGAGTAATTTTTTGTTTTTCTAAGAAAAGTATATACTCATTGATATTCGTAATTTGCATTTTTTCAATATAGTCTGAATTCTTTTCTCTCTTTTCTTTACCCTCTTGAATAATATTTTGTTCTAGCCATCCAATATTTATTTTAGGTAAATCCTTTTTAAAAATCGGAAAATCTTTTGTTTCATCTATTCTCAACCAATGAAAATATAGAAACTCACATCCATCTTTACAAGTTCCAAAATCAGTATTTATTTTCACATCCATTTTTTTAATCTCTGAAAGAATCTCAAATGTCTCACGATAATGATCACTATCAATAGATTTCCATTCAACATAAGCAAATGATGACGCAACAATCAATGTCATAATTAAAATCAAAATTAGATTTTTTCTTTCAAATTTTTCAAAGACTATTTTTAATGAATAACATGCAATTACACACAAAAATGGATACAACGCAAAAAGATATTTTGTTTCAGAAAAATCTCTTGAATACGCATAAAATGCTGGTATTAGTATCATAATTATTACAGATATTATTGTAATTTTTTTATAATCTAATTTAGTAAAAATAAAAAATATTCCTAATGGAATAAAAATTATGAATGTAGGTATTGTAATCCAACCAAAGTACATTAGAATTTTTGAAACACCATTTTCAACAAAATTAATCATAGATGAGTTTTGATTTTCAATTGATTTTTGATAAAAATTTGGACCTGCAGAAATATGTTCAATTATTTGAGCATCTTGACTAGACTGATTATCCAAATACAAATTTGGAGCTAACAAAATTACAAAAATGGAAATACAGATTAGATATCTAAGATAATATTTTTTGTTATTTCTATATCTTACAAAAAACATCACTGAAATTGGTAATAATATTAAAAATCCTTCAAAACGTACAGTGCTTAAAACTCCTAAAATTGCAAATGAAAGATAAATTTTCTTAGAGTCACTAGATAGAAATGTTGCAAGTGTTAAAGCTATTAAAAAAATATAAAATGCTTCTGGTGTACCACTTAATGAATTAATTATTAATCTTGGTTCAAGAATAAATAGTGATGCTCCACATAATGCGTAACTCTTTCTAAAAAATTTTGAACACAAAAAATAGATTGGAATAAACGTTAGTAGCGAAATTACCATCGAAGTTATTCTTTGTACATTTTGGAAATCTAAAAAATCGTTTGAATTAGTTAATTGAAAAATTAATGATAATAGAATTGGCCATCCATTGTTTAATGTTGGATATTCAGTTGGAATAGAATTTATTATACTTGCATCTATCGCATACCAAAAATATCCCTGTGCATCATTGAATATTGGCACATCCAATGGGAAAAAGTATAGTCTAATTACTAGTCCAACAAAGATCACACTTGCAGCAAAAATGTATTGTGTAATTCTTGAACTATCTAAAACATTGATTAAACTTAATTTTTGAGCTTGTTTCATAATCATATCTCCTTCTTTTCTAATATTCTAGTTGAACTCCAGAGTATTGCAGCTTGTATAATTGATGCTAGAACAAATACCCATGCTAAACCGATTATTCCAAAAATTGGTCCTAATATAACGAAACCAATTACTATGATAAGTAAAGAAATTATTTTGGTAATTAGAATAAATTTACTTTTTTCTTGACCAAGCATTTTTGACATACAAAGCATTGTTATTGCTTCTGGGACTACTGCCAAACTCATTATTCCTATTGCATCGATAGTATCAACAAATTTTGGAAAAAATTCTGGAATTAATTTTGGTAAAATTGTGTAACCTAAAATTGAAATTCCAATTGAAATTAAAATTATATATTTTTTTATTCTTTTATTAGAAACTCCACTTGCATCTTGCGGCAATAAAAATTTGAATGCAATTGATGAAAACATTACCAAAATTGTAAAAATCTGAAGTGACAATGAGTAATTCCCTAAAATAGTGAATCCTAACAATGGTGCCAGAATTATTTTATCAATTTGTCCTCCAAAACTACCTGAAATTGTTAAAAAATAATTATTTATGATGAAATTTTTTTTATTTTTAAGAAGTGTGAAATCTATTTTATAATTATTAAATTCTTTAAGAAAAATTGTCAAATGTGGAATGAATGTTAAGAATAAACCAAAAATTATTCCACTTGGTCCTAACGCATAAAAAAATCCTATACCTAAAATCATTGTAAGTGATTTTTGAATTAAAATCATTTTTCCATATTTGCGATAAAACTTTCTTCCAAGAATAACTGAATTTACTGATTCAAACACTACATATCCTATGACTAACAATGCTGCATCCAATCTTGTGAATAGCATGAAAATTATGACTGATGAAATTATTGTTGGAATAATTGAGAGTAAAAATAGTGTTGATTGAATATTTTCGTTTTTGGCTGAATAAACCGTTAATGCATGTGGGTTTCCAAACATTGAAAATATTTGAGCCATTCCTGCTATTCCTAAAAAATAATGAATTTCACCATAATCGCCTGGTTCTATTATTGAGGCGATATAGAGCCAAAAAATTCCAGAAAGCCCTGAACCAATAACATCTGAAAACCCTAAAGAAATTATTCCATTTTCATTTACAAATTTTTCTTTAATTTTATTCCAATATTTTGTCATATTAGATCAAAATTTTATTAATTTTTTTCACGAACTACACTTACTAAAGTGTAAAGTAAAATACTTGTCAATAGTAAAACAATTGCAATAACAATTGTACTCCCTGCAACTAATGTTAAATTGGTATTCAATCTTCCAATTTCACTATAGTACTGTGCAGACAAATATGCAAATGAAATTCCTATTATGAAAAAAATCATTGAAGGGATTCCATAAAATTTTAGAGGATGTTCAATAGATGTATATTTGATTGTACTTAGAATGACTGATGAACCATGCGAAACAGGATTATGTGTTGATGTATTCCCTGAATACAAAATTTTTATTGGAACTTCTAAAATTTTAAAATTTTTACTACTAGCTTTGATTAAAATTTCAGTAGAAATTCCCATTCCTAACTCTGATGGATTTAATTCACTAACAACTTGTTTTGAATAAGCTCTAAATCCACTTTGTGAATCAGTTAATTTTTCATTAATACTTGCATTTGTAATTTTAGTTATTACTTTTATCCCAACTTTTCTATATTGTGGAACCTCTTTTTCACTATCATCTAAAAATCTTGAACCAATGACTAAATCAGCTTCTTGATTGATAATTGGATTAGTTACATTCTCTATATCCTGAATTCTATGTTGTCCGTCCGCATCAAATGTTACTAAAACATCCCCGTTGATTTCTTTTGCCTTCAAAAAAATACTTCGAATTGCTCCTCCATAACCCAAATTTTTTTTATGATTGATTACTAATGCTCCCATTTTTTCAGCTATTTCTGATGTTAAATCAGTTGAACCATCATTACAGACAATAATGGTATCTGCAATTCCGGATAATCTTGTGATTATTGATGCAATATTCTTTTCTTCATTAAATGCTGGAATTCCTATGATTATCTTCAATTTTTGACCTTTTGATTGATTTTAGGATTTTAGCCTATAAAATATACTACTCAAAGTTTTTCTGTTTATTGGAAATTTTTGTCATATGACCATGATTTGAATAGAAAATATAATTAAACAATTTTTTAATGAATTTATATGATAACTGATGAAATTAGAGAAATTTTAGAAAATAATGGTTATGACATAAATTCTGAAACAATTTCTAGAATTGAAACTATGATAGAATCAATACGCGATGATAATCAAATAAACAAACTTGATTACATTATTGACTGGTTTAACAAAAAACGTGAGGAATCAGATATGATTGTAGAAGAAATTGGAATTAATGATTTAGACAAATGGAATGTAGATCCAAACACTGGAAATGTAAAACATGAATCTGGTGGATTTTTTGAAGTAATTGGTGTTAAAGCATCAAATACATTTGATCGTGAAGTTGGAAAAAAGGGTTGGACACAACCTATGATTGCAAAAAACCCAGGTGGAATTTTAGGAATCATTATGAAAAGAATTAATGGTATCCCACATTATCTATTACAAGCAAAAGCAGAACCTGGAAATATTGGAAAGCTACAATTATCTCCAACCCTTCAAGCTACAACAAGTAATTTGTTAAAAGCTCACGGTGGTGCTAAACCACTATTTGCAGAATATTTTGATGATGAAAACAACCAAAAAATTATCTATGCAAAATGGCAATCAGAAGATGGTGGCAGATTTCACTTAAAATCAAATTATAATATGATTGTCGAAGTAAAAGAAGACGAAGAACTAAAAATTCCAGATTCGTTCATCTGGGTTACATTATATCAAATTAAACAACTAATGAAAATTGAAAACTT